>JADMIO010796461.1_pt1 | contig 108100 bp, 82 predicted proteins | sample 8958161 | NCBI WGS metagenome assembly JADMIO01 (sample SAMN16585339, study PRJNA669376) | soil metagenome | isolation source: Crop rotation soil | place: USA: Cullars Rotation, Alabama | collected 2011
TTTCCTAAATTGAAGGCGGGTCTTTTCTTTAGCGAAGGCGGACCTTTCCTAAATTTAAGGCGGGTCTTTTCTTTAGCGAAGGCAGGCCTCCCTTTAGCGAAGGCGGGCCTCCCTTTAGCGAAGGCGGGCCTCCCTTTAGCGAAGGCGGACCTTTCCTAAATTGAAGGCGGGTCTTTTCTTTAGCGAAGGCGAGCCTTGCTTTTCGATACCCTTTGCAAGAGTATTTATTTAAGGACTGGTGGTATTTTGCAACATAACCCTGCAGTCATGAGTACACTCGTCACCACCGGTCCCAATGAAGGACAGGCTGTATCTGTCGGCGGAAATACCTACCGGATTCTGATCAGGGGCTCTCAAACCGGTGGTACTTACACCACAATTGAAATGCTTGTTCCTCCCGGCGGCGGTCCTGGCCCGCATACGCACCCGGCCTGGCAGGAATCATTCTTTGTGATGGAGGGTGAGGTAGAGTTTAAATCCGAAGAAGGAACTTACATCGCTTCTGAAGGCTCATTGGTCAATATTCCCAAAGGTGGTCTCGTCCATTGCTTCAAAAATAAGTCGGATAGGCTCGCGCGGCTGCTGTGTACCGTAGTGCCGGCAGGAATGGATGACTTCTTCATGGAGTTCGGGACGCCGGTAGCTGTCGGTCAGTTTCTCCCGCCACCACCAATGACTCCTGAACTGAAGGCTAAGATGCACGCTATAGCCGAAAAATACGGTCAGCAGCTGTTGCCTGCAGATTATCTGGGATAGGGGCATTGCTCGATTATCGCCGGTAGCTTTTCTGTCCGCAGAAATTTTGAGTGATAAAACGGCGGAAATTTGTACTGCGGTGCTTTTTTATATAGCAAAAGAATTATTTGTTCACTATATATTAGAGGAACAAAAGCTTTGACCATGAAAAAGCTAATATTAATCAGCCTTGCCGCGCTTATTCTGGACGGCTGTAAGAAATCCGATTCTGTAGCGCCGGGCACGCCCGGCAGAATCAGATACTCGAACAACAGCGACGACAATTACGAAGCTTTTTTCCAGGGGTACTCACTTGGGGTCATTTCCAAAAGGAGCTACAAGATAAAGGACAGTGTGCTCGCAGGTACTTATCATATCAAAGCCGTTCAACTCGATGGGTATATCCTTTGGCCTACTGTTTGGGACGACAACGTGACCATCTTAGACGGACAGGAATACGAAGTCAAGCTTCCGTACTGAAAAGTTCTGGCATTAATAGAATGAAGAAATGGAACGAAAGGAATAGCTCTTGATTCGATGCGGACCCGGTTCTTAGTTCGCTATCTAAAAAAAGAAGCCCTCCCGCAAATACGGAAGAGCTTCATCCCACCCCCCTAACGTTCTTAGAAAATAAGCCTTACACCCAGTTGCATGCCCCAGGTGCTGTTAGTAGAAAGGTCGTCAGTGAATACAGAGGTTGGAAGCTCAGTCTTGCCGTCTGCATTGGTGACGGTCTGGAGTTGGTAGGTAACAGTGCGAGTTGTAGGATTAACTGTAGGACGCAGGATCGTGGCATTATTGCCGCTTCCGATGTTCAGACGCTTCTGAACGCCCCAGTTCGGACTCAGGAAATTCGGGAAGTTCAGCATGTCAATTGAAAGCTGCAGGGTACCACGACGCTTGCCGATGCCGGTAAAGATGTCCTGAAGCAAGCGTGCATCAAAGCGGGAATAGAATGGATACTTCGCTCCGTACCGCTCAGCATATTCGCCCTTGTGGTCCTTCAGATATTTGTCTTCATTCAGCAACCTGTCGAAGGCGTCCGACTGCTGCTGTGCGGTGTACGTCACGCCACCGACTGTCTGGTTGGTGAATACCAGTTCGCTGGCTTTGTTCGGGATATAAATCAGATCAGTGCTCTGGCCATCTCCGTTGATATCTGAAGAATACATGTAGCTGTAGCGGCCGGAGCTGGCGCCATCGTAGAAGAGCGAGATGGTGGTCGCAAAATGCTTCGCATATTCAGCTCTATAAGAGATAGACCCAACGAGACGATGCGGTGTCATGTATTGCGAATAGGAGAGCGTTGGTGCATTGAGCGAGGAAGACGTAGGCAGTGAAGTCCACGCGGATGAGGCACGGCTGCCGGGATTCGAGGATATGTCGGTTGCGTAAGCTGCAGTATAGAACAGCGCGCCATAGAAACCCTTCCGAGCCGGACGGGAAACACCGAGTGTCATAGACACGGACTCTCCGCCACGTGTGTTTTCCAACACATATATGCCGCTGGTAGTAGCCGATGAGAACACGCGGTTATTGGTCCAGTAAGGACGGCGGTCTACGCCATTCTCCAGTTGCGTCTGAGCCGCTGGAAGGTTAGCGTTTCGCTGGTACACATTCCGCAGGTCCTTGGTCACGATGAATTCTGCAGTACCCACAAGACCGAGGAACCCAAGCTTTGCGTCAACGCCGATATTAGTGCGCCAAACCTGAGGAAGCTTCAGGTCCTTGCTGACATAAGCATACTCACCTCCCAGCGATGTGTCACCCTGTTTGGGGAAGCTGGATGGGAATTGCGATGCAATGATATTCGGGTCCTTGTTGAATTTGATCGCATTCAGCTGAGCTGCATTGGTGATCTGCACAGTTGTCACCAGAGTACCGATACCACCCGACTGGTTGGTGAACCACACGAATGGCACGCGACCGCTAAACAGACCTGTACCACCGCGGATCTGCAATGAACGGTTCCCTTTCACATCCCAATTGAATCCGAGACGGGGAGAAACCAGTGGTTTGGAATCCGGCCACTGCTCGGCAGCTACTTTGGCGGTAGCACCGCTTTCGCCCGTAGGAATGGACAGCGTGTCCAGGCGCTTGTTCGGAGTAAGGTCGTTCAGGTAGAACGGCATCTCAACACGAACGCCTGGTGTCAGTGAGAAGTCTTTCGTCAGGTTGATCTTGTCCTGCGCATAAATACCAGCCTGTGCAAAATTGAGCTCTACGTACGGGTTGCCGGAGAAAGGATACGAATAGGCATATCCAATGGGCGCGCGATTGTTGATAAAGTCCTGTACTGACGCGTATTTGTAGTACCCGGTACCAAACTGAAGGAAGCTGTTGCCAAATGTGATGTAATCATACTGGAAACCGGCAGTTACATCATGCATGCCCTTCTTCCAATTCAAGTTATCCGTGATAGTAAGGGTGTTATTCTTCAGATCATTCTGGTAGGAGAACAGCTCATATCCCAGGCTGATCTGGTTGTCAGAGCGAAGCGTAGTAGTATTTCCTCGGGCAATGTCCACAAAAGGGAACGGACTGCTTGGGCTGGTCCGTGTGTCCTGGATCTTGGTATAGGTCGCCAGGAGCTGGTTACTCATATGGCTGTTGAAATTGCTGCTCAGCTCCGCAGAGAAGATCTTCACTTTGTCTTCAAAGCCGTAGAAGCTGCCGCTGAATGAAATAGATCCCGGACCAACGCGGTTGTTGTTGTTCGCTGCTATCGCACTCGGGCGGCTGGTGGCATTGGTCAGAAGGTCACTGGTAGCATCCAGCTGACTATAGCTGACAAAAACCTTGTGCTTCTCATTGATGTTGTAGTCAAGGCGAGCCAGGAATTTGGTGTTCTTGTTTACGAATGGACTGAAGTTCTCGTAAGATCCTGGATCATAACCGAAACTGTCGATGAGGTATTTCTTTACGATGTCAAGGCTATCAGATTCAGTGCGGGATACGCTACCGGTTGCTCCGGGTCTTTTTGCCACCCATGTTGTGCTGGGGAAGGAGGTCTTTTCATATTCGCCATTCACGAAGAAGAAGAGCTTGTTCTTTATGATGGGTCCGCCGATGCGGGCTCCGTAAACGTTCTTAGTGGTATTAGCGAATGTCGGCAGGTCGCGGTTGCGGATGTGGTTACCATTAAAATTCTGATTGCGCCAGTAAGTATAAGCGGATCCGCTGAAAGTATTGTTTCCGCTACGCGTTACTGCATTGACATTGGCGCCCGTAAAATTGCTTTGACGGACATCATAAGGGGCGATGTTTACCTGGATTTCCTCAATAGCGTCGAGGGAGATTGGCTGTGCCGAACCCCCGCCCGGCAACAGATCGGAGCTAAGGCCAAAAGCATTGTTGACATTGGCCCCATTGATCTGCACATTGTTGTAGCGACCGTCACGACCCCCAAACGTATTGGCATTGTTCACGTTGCTGCTGAAAGAGGGCCCGGATTGAGGGGTAAGGCGTGTGAAATCGGTAATGCTGCGGGAAATGGAGGGTAGTGAATTGATCTGCTGCAGGCCAATGTTGGTGCCAGCTCCTGTGCGCTGATTATTCAGCAGGGGATTACGACCAGCAAAAACGGTAGCTTCCTTCAACACAGTACCTTCAACCGAAAGCTTCACTTTAAGATCGTAGGGCTCACCCAGGGTGAGGATGATTTCGTTGAACGTCTGTGGTGCATAGCCAACGTAGCTCACTTCTACGCGGTATGGTCCACCGATGCGCATATTCTGTATGTTGAAAGAACCGTCTGCCTGAGTTGCGGTTCCGTAGACTGTCCCAGATGGTTCGTGTACTGCGCGTACTGTTGCTCCCGGAAGAGATACACCTGCATTGTCCCGGATATAACCGGTCATGCTGCTATTGGTGACCTGTGCCCTTGAAAGCCCGCAAATAAGAAGCAATGAAAATGCAAGTAAAATTCTGGCCATATGCATAGCGATAGTATTTGACTGCAAATGGACAAATAATTATCCAGCAATCCTTGTGGAGGACTGTTTTAAATTTATGTTACGCACACTTATTCAACATTGACAGAATGCATCTGGTACTGGCCTCAAACAACAAGAAAAAGATCGCAGAGATCGTCAATCTGCTGCCTGGAATTTCCATCAGGACCATCCGGGAAGCAGGTTATCTGGAGGAAATCCCCGAACCCTTCGAGACGTTTCGCGAGAATGCACTGCAAAAGGCAAAGACGATCTATGACTGGTGCGGACTTCCTTCACTGGCCGACGACAGTGGACTTTGTGTAAACGCCCTGGACGGCCGGCCTGGCGTCCATTCCGCCAGATATGCAGGGGTTCATGGCCACGACACTGACAACAATACGAAGCTCCTGCGGGAACTGGAGCAAGCATCGGATCGCTCCGCTTATTATGTTGCGATGCTATGCCTCGTTTTCAACGGTGAAACTCACTTTTTTGAAGGACGCTGTGAAGGACGGATTGCACATGAGCCCAGGGGTGACGGCGGATTTGGCTATGATCCGATCTTTATCCCGGACGGGTATCGGCATACCTTCGGGGAAATTGACGCAGCTATTAAGGAGAAGATCAGCCACCGGGCGAAAGCGCTCCTTGCACTGAAGAATTCGGGCTTGCTTGCATCGTAGACACCTATGAAATTTTCGATCGGAGACAGGATATTATTGAAGCGGACCGGCGAGGAAGGCCGGGTAGTTGCCTTCCTTTCCAAAACCATGATGGAGGTCGAGGTAGACGGGGTTCATTTTCCAGTATATAATGAGGAAGTAGACCATCCCTATTTGAAATGGTTCACTGCGGAGAAAAAGACTCGTTCTAAACCTCCTGTAGACATTCCGGTTGAGAAGCCATCGGCGCGAAGTCAGCGACTCACCCAGGGAATCTATCTGTCGTTCATTGCGCAATTTGCCGCTGGCGCGGACGATGTTATTGAATCCTTCAAAATTCACTTTATCAACGAAACCCCCGATGTCATAGCAATGAGCTACTGGGCAAGGAACGCCGCGGGCGATCTTCTTTTTCAGCATAAGGCAAACCTCCATGCTTTCGGGAATATTTACCTGCACCCGCTTACGCTCGAGGCTCTGAATGAGCAGCCACGAATGCAGTGGGAGCTGAGTTCCGAAGGAAGCAAAGGAGGTCCTGTGAAAGGCGTTGTGCGGCTTCGCGCTGCTCAACTCGTCCGGTTTATCAGAGAAATGCTCGATGAAAACCGACCTGCTTTTTCTGTTATGCTTGCTGCCGACGCTGCAACAGATGAGAGCGTCATTCAGCAATCTGAAACCATGCCGCTTCTGTCAGTCGGGACAGCTGCGCGCAGGGATTCAGATACCCGGCTGTCGATGCATACCTCCGCAGAATCGGTGGTTGACCTGCACATTCATGCGATTGTCTCCGATAAGAAGAGCATGAGTCCCGATGAAATACTCCGGACTCAGCTCCGCTTTTTACAACAGAAACTTCAGGCTGCCATTGCAGGCGGTCTACCGGAGATGATCATCATTCATGGCCTGGGTAAGGGGACGCTGCGCCATAATGTGCATGAACTGCTTGCTTCCACCCCCGGCGTAGCAAACTTCAGCAACCACTGGATGAGCGGATACGGATGGGGGGCAACCCTGGTGACCTTCCACCATAGATAATGGTCATCGTGGAGTTCTTCGGACGAATTCAGACGTAGGAGGCAAGGATCTTGCGTAACTGCGCCTTGCTAACTGCTCCCGACTGCCGCCATAGTGGCTGCCCGTTCTTAAACAATACGAAGGTCGGGACGCCCTGTATGCTCAGGGCCTGGGCAAGATCCGGTTGTTTGTCCACATCGATCTTTATGATGGTCAGTACATCACCGAGCTCCTGCTTTACCTCCGACAAAATCGGGGACATCATTTTACAAGGCCCGCACCAGGTGGCGTGAAAATCGACCAGCACCGGCTTGTCCGATTGTATAAGCTCCCTGAATGTTTGTGCCATGGGTTAATTGCTTTAAGTAAATTAATTCAAAAAGTCAGGCCAGTAGGTAGTCAGGGTTAATAATTCGCAACTAATATACAAACGCGAAAGCTTTGTAAAAATTCCCTGGCCAGGAGGGAGCTTGGCATAACCTTTCTACGCGTTTTTGCTGTACCAAATCTTTACTCCATGTTGAAGAACTTCCTGATGACCGCAGCGATCATATCGTGCGGAATTGTTTCAAATGCCCAGTCGGCTAAAAGCAGAAATTTTCAGTCTCATTTATCCCTCGGTCCGGTCATATCACTAGGACACAGTTGGGTAACTAACATTCCTGCGGACAGGGATTTTAAATTTGCTCCCGCGTTCGGTGTTGGTCTTGTTTACAGTACGAATGTGCATTGGGGCTTCGGCGCACAAATGCTGATTTCTCACGAAGGTTACAAGCAGGAATTCAAAAGGAACAACAATGAAACAGTTGACGTATCCGTAAATCCTGTTTATCTCCGAATGCCGCTGCAGGCAACGTATTTCTTTGGTGAGTACGGGAACAGGGTTCGTCCGAAAATCTATGCGGGCCCGTCCGTCGCCGTTCGCCTGGATGAGGTGCATTACTACAGCAATGAAAATATGCTGCCGTCTGAAAGCTCTCTCGTTATGGGAGACCGGTTTTCAAGGTTTGATGCCGGCCTTACGGTAGGGGCTGGTCTTAATATTAGGGTTGGCAGGGCAATGTGGCTGAATATGGACGGCGGATACTATCATGGCCTTGTCGATGTGATTCCCGATTACGGCGATTACAATGCCAACCGCAATCTTCGATTTAATGCAGGATTGATGTGGGGATTGTAAATCGGAACTAAAAATTCAGATCCGGGCTACTGGATATATCAAAGAAGCTCTATTGCTTTGATAAATGCCAATTCGCATCTTTCGAAGAAAAAAGGAATTAAGAATATGGGAGAAACTCGGTACTGAGTTCCCTTATCCTTAATTCCTTCTTTTGTTTCTGATTACTTTGACTTTGCAGCGCCCTTATTGGCTTTGTAGCGCATGTCAGGAGTCCCGTCTTTCTTTGTTGGGCCAGCAGCGGCCTTAGTTGCAGGAGCAGTGGCTTTATTCTCCTTGAAGCGACGGTCAGGTTGACCATCCTTTGTCGTATGAGCTGCTGCGGCTGGCTTGGCGGTAGCGGCTGGTTTAGCGGTAGCAGCTGGTTTAGCAGTGGTAGTCTGTGCGTTAACCGGGCCAAGGCCGATCATGATCAGCGCGGCGATGGCGATAAGAACCTTTTTCATTTTTTGGTTTATTTTGAATGCAATGTAAGCGAGGCTCTGCGAATCATATATAGCTAGAAATGCCATTTTTGATGAACGGTCTAAAATCGGCGGTGACCCACTGAAATGACTTATCAACGCACCTGTGACTATTTATTATGCCTGCGTTCAAAAACCCGGGTTTGATGGGCTATGCTCTCCATGTGAACGGCATCGAGATACTGCTTGATAAATTCATCGTTCAGTCCCAACTTGCTGCCTTCCAGATTCATACGGGCTAGTATCCAATTCCATCTTGCTGTCTGCAGGATGGTTATGTCGTGATCCATTTTATAGTCAGCGATCTGCTCAGCAAGCTTCATCCGCTGGCCGAGAAGCTGAATGATCTCGTCATCCAGCCCGTCGATGTGATTGCGGAGTTTCTCGAGCGCTTCATGAAATGCCGGGCTGCTGGTGTCTTCCTTTCTCCAGACGATCGCTTCCAGGAGGGAGGAAAGCTGATCGGCCGTGATCTGCTGCGCAGCATCACTCCAGGCCTCATCCGGGCGCGGGTGACTTTCTATCATCAGGCCGTCGTAGTCCAGGTCAATAGCCTTTTGAGCTACCGCCAGCAAAGTGTCCCGTCTTCCGCAAATATGCGATGGATCGTTAATGAATGGTAGCTCTTCATGGCGCCGCTTCATTTCGATGGCCAGATGCCACATCGGAGCATTCCTGTATTCTGTGTTTCCGTAGGATGCAAATCCGCGATGGATCAGTCCGATCTGCCGGATGCCGGCTTTGGCCACCCTTTCAACCGCTCCCGTCCAAAGCTCGATATCAGCGTTCAATGGATTTTTAATGAATACCGGGACATCTACCCCCTGAAGCGCATCGGCCACATCCTGGACTGAGAAGGGATTAACGGTCGTTCGCGCACCGATCCATAGTACGTCGATATTGGCTTTCAGCGCAAGCTCAACTTGTTTGCTGTTGGCAATTTCAATGGCAAGCGGCAGCCCGGTAATGGCTCTTGCCTGCTGCAGCCAGGCTAGTCCTTTTTCTCCAACGCCTTCAAAGGAGCCAGGACGGGTCCTGGGCTTCCAGATGCCCGCCCTCAGCATATCTACCTGTCCGCTTCGGGCCAGTTCGGTGGCCGACCTGATAACCTGTTCTTCCGTCTCTGCGCTGCAGGGGCCGGCTATAATTAGCGGCCTTTTCTGCCATAATCCTGCTATTGTCTTTTGCGCTGCAAGCCCCGTATTCATCGTTGCAAAAGTACGGCGGCACCGTTTGGGTTACTCTTAAAAAGCATCCACGAAGTGCCGGATGTCCTCTATGATACCATTGCGCATTACGATGCTGACTATGTCAAAGCGCACTGTCCGGTAATGAGGGTACTGGTTCAGGAATTCACGGGCGGCAGTATAAATATGGGACTGTTTGGTGGCCGAAACTGATTCTTCGGGAAATCCCAGTCGGAAGCTGCTCCTCGTTTTTATCTCGAAAAACACCAGCATGTCGCCGTCAACAGCGATCAGATCTACTTCTTTGTGGGCCGTCCTCCAGTTGCGGTGAAGTATCGTCAGACCCTTATTCAGAAGATATTCTTCAGCAATACGCTCACCCCTCGCGCCTGTTTCGTTAGATTTGCCCATCTAAAGATCCTTATGAAAGAATTAATTGCCGCCTTCCCGGGACAATTGGAGGAAGCGCTTCGCATAGGTCAAAACTATTCATTTACGACCGCTAAAGATGCTCCGGCAAATGTTTTGCTGACGGGGCTTGGCGGCTCGGGTATTGGCGGATCCATCGTTCAGAATTATGTATTTGACCAGCTGAAGGTTCCATTCACTGTAAATAAGGATTATTTTCTCCCGGCATTCGTAAATGCTTCGACGCTCGTAATTGTCTGCTCCTATTCAGGCAATACCGAAGAGACACTTATGGCCATGAGGCAGGCCATTGAAGCGAAAGCTAAAGTCGTTTGCATCACTTCAGGAGGCGAAGTCCAGCGACTTGCAAAGCAGCATGGGCTGGATTGCATTATTGTTCCCGGAGGGATGCCACCCCGTTCCTGCGTGGGTTATTCCATAGTTCAGATCCTCTTTACGCTCAGGCATTTCGAGCTGCTGTCTGTGGATTTTCAGTCGGATATTACAACCGCCATTGCCTTGCTTAAGAGCAACAGAGACGCAATCCAGGATGCCGCACAGGCCATTGCAGAGAAAATGGCCGGAAAGACAGCGATTATCTATGCAGCTCAACCCTACGAAGGGCTTGCCATTCGCGTTCGCCAGCAGATCAATGAGAACAGCAAGATGCTGGGCTGGCATGGCGCCATTCCTGAAATGAATCATAATGAGCTGGTCGGATGGAAAGACAAAAGCGATTCATATGCAGTGCTGCTGCTTCGCAATGAGAACGACTATGACCGGGTACAGACCCGGATGGAAATCAACAAGGAGATCATTGGCAAATACACTGCCAACATCATCGAAGTATACTCTAAGGGCAGGACTTACTGGGAAAAGATCTTTTATTTCATCCACCTCACCGACTGGGTTTCGGTTTATCTCGCAGATCTGCATCAGGTTGATTCCATGGAGGTTCAGGTGATTGACCACCTCAAGGGCGCGCTTGCTGAAAAGCAGCTCGGGTAGGTATCCGGCGAGCTCCGACGACTTTTTTATTAAAAGAGTTTATCAAAGCGGGAACTCCGCCCGCGGGACCGCACAAAATCGTGCTGAATATTCCATTCGATATTCCCTACGGTATCTATCCGAATGGCTAATGAATTCCTGGGGAACTCAAGGTGTTTATGTGCTCAAATAGCTTTATAGAGGCCGTCACAAGGAAAGAATTGCTCTCGCCTCAATTTCGTCGCGACCAATCGCCGCTTTCAGCTCATCAAGCGAGTCAAACTTCAGCTCGTCGCGCATATGCTGTATGAACTGAATTGTGATCTCCTGTCCATAGATATCACTATCGAAATCGAAAATACAGGCCTCGATACTCAGGTTACCATCGCTTGTAACGGTGGGGCGGGTTCCGATACTGAGCATCGCGCCGAACTCTTTGCCCGCCACTAGAACGCGCACCGCGTATACTCCCTGGGCCGGCACCAACTGATTGGGATCATGCGCTTCCAGATTTGCTGTCGGATATCCCAGGGTCCGGCCAAGTTGCTGTCCGCGAATAACAGAGCCAGTAATAGAATAGGGCCTCCCCAGTAATTGAGCTGCATTCGCCACGTTCCCATCAAGTAGCGTATTGCGGATACGGGTAGACGAGATGGCGGCTTCGCGAACCATATGTGCGGGGATCTCGTGAACCTCAAAGTCATACTCCTGACCAAACTTTCTCAGCAGCGTTATGTCGCCTTTCCGGTCGTGGCCAAAATGATGATCGTATCCGATAACAACCGCAGAAGGATTAAATCGCCTGACCAGAAATTCGGTCACATAATCATCCGCTGACATTTGAGCAAAATCCAGCGTAAAAGGTGTGACAGTTATGTGATCGATTCCGGCACCCGCGATCAGATTCAGTTTTTCCTTCAGAGGTGTGAGGATCTCCATCGTGTGTGACGGGTCCAGTACCTGGCGGGGATGGGGCTCAAAAGTGATCACCATGCTTTCTCCGCCAATTGACGCCGCATGTTTTTTCACTTCATCCAGTATCTGGCGATGTCCCAGGTGAACCCCATCGAATGTTCCGATAGTGATCACAGGATTGGAAAGCTGTGGATTTCCGGATGTCCCCAAATGATAGATCGCCATATAGCCGCGGCAAAAGTAACGGCTTAAGAGTGACTGCCTGCGGAAAAAGGTGCAGGCTTTGATCATTCGGGGCTTCGGCTTCGCAGGGCGGAAGCCTATATTTGCGCGGTTTCCACTTCTTATTAAGTACACACATGTCACAACCCAAGCCGGTTCCGCCAACTAAGACCGTCTCGTTTACGTTATCGGACAACCTAAAAAAGCGAATCCTGTGGATTTTATTCGGTATATGGGCAGTCATGGTGATCGTCGGGATCACCTATCACGAACAGTGGAGGGATGAGGGGAGTGACTGGCTCACAGTCCGGCATGTAAGCATTGGTGAGCTGTTCGGTACCATGATCCCCCAGATCGGCCACCCTCCGATGTGGTATTTTCTAATGTATCCGCTTGGAAACATGGGATTGCCACTCGTGACCATCAACATTGTCTGTGCCGTTATCATGGCGGTCGCAATGTACTTCATGCTCTTTAGGATCAACTTCCCTTTCTATTTGAAATTGGCGTTGATATTCTGCATGTTCTTCGTGTATGAATACCCGGTGGTCGGCCGGAATTACGGATTGGTGGTTCTCTTTCTGATGCTGGTGCTTTGGTATTATCCCAAACGTTTTGAAAAGCCGCTGGTGTATGCATTGCTGGTTGTGTGTCTCTTCAACACACACAGCATGGTTTTCCCAATGGCATTCGGGATCATGTTGCTTTATTTCTGGGAAATGGTAGAGTTTAAGAAGGTGAACGGTAAGAGTGTCGGCGCCGGAGTTTTGATGCTCATAGGCGGAGGTTACCTTATTCCATATATGGCGCTGCCCGGCTTAAAGGCTGTGTCGGCCAAGCTGAATATCCCGGATCACTTTCAGCAAATGAAGACGGCTGTCACCAACGGACTGCTGGTAGGGGGGATGGAAGATGCGGCAACTCTCGGAACGATCGCTCTTCTTGCACTGCTAGCCATGCTGATTCTTCTGGCGCCGCGGCTGAAGCCGTTCGCTGTCCTGGTGTGTGGGGCGGGTGGTCTTCTGTACATCCTCACCTATAAGTATATCGGTCAGCATCGCCATCATGGGCTGATCATGGTTGAGATCCTTTTTGCCTATGGACTGGCGGGCTACTATGCTAATGACTCTTTTTCTCTGAAGGGACCGTTTAATCCAAAGGCCTACCGCTATGGAACGATCGTTCTGGCAGTTGTGCTTTTCTGGCAGTCATATGTCGGTGTCCAGAGTGTTAAGTACGAAATGGACATGCCGTTCTCCGACAGCAAGAGTGCCGCTGAATTTCTGAAAGACAACAACCTCGAGCATAAGATCCTCATTGGACATACCTCGTGGGCCGCTTCAGCAGTTTTGCAGCATCTCCCTGCCGACTGTAAGATGTATTGGGCAGACACAAAGCGCTGGGGATACTTCATCAAGTTTGATTCACTCTATCTGGCGAATCAATATGCGTTTAATGGCGACTATGCAGCTGTGGTGGCCGAGGAGAAGTTCCATGACAGCCTTCAGAATGTGGTGCTGGTCATGAGTATGCCCATCGAGAACCCGCAGTTGCAAGCCCAATGGAAGCCGATCTATGCCGGCGGCGTATTCGGAAGCGACGGTGTTGCTCCTGTCAAGAAGCAGGAATCGTATATTATATATGTTCACCAGCAAGCACCTGCTCCTGTGAATGCGCCCATGCAGCAGTAGCGGTCAAACGCCGTTCAAAACTCTCAATACTTAATTCTCTTTTACTACAAATGACAAGTACGTCTGTAATGCAGCCCATGGAAAAACAATGGCGACTGGTATTTATTGCGCTGGCGGGCATCATCACCATACTTCTTCCGGCACTTAGCAGTGCTTATGGTCAGACAGGTGACGAATGGCTGCAAATGCTGTACGGTCGCGATATCTGGGACTACTTCTTTGACAACGATACCCAGGCGCTGGGTTATGATACGCTGCTGCCGAGATATCACGGCATGGAGACGCAGTTCAAAGGACAGGAATTGTATGGTGGCATGTTCGATTTTGGAACTGAGATCCTGCACCGATGGTTCCCGTCGATACCGCACCTTGTACTGCGGCATTTTTGCAACGCCCTGACCAATGTCGTTCTGATCATCAGTACAGGTCTAATAGCCCGGCGCCTCGCGAATCGCTGGAGCGTCGGGGTGCTTGCCCTTTTGCTAGTTCTGTTTTCGCCAAGAATCTTTGGAGAAGGCATGAATAACCCTAAGGATATTCCTTTTGCCGCCGGCTTTGCGCTTGCCGTTTATTCAGTTCTGGCATTTCTGCAGGATGGCGAAAAAAACAAATGGCGCCATGCCGTGCTACTGGCCCTGGGCTTTGGGCTTGCGTTTGGTGTGCGTGCTGCAGGTGGCCTTCTCTTCTTTGCTTACGTGGTGGTAATGTTTCTCCTCTGGTTGTTTTTACAGAAGGAAAGCCGCAGCTCATGGTGGAGCGACAAGAAGGTTCGCAATCGCAGCCTTCTCATCATCGCAGGAAGCATACTTGCAGGTTACGTCCTGGGATTACTAACCTGGCCCTGGGGTCTTGAGTCTCCAATCGGCCATCCGATTGAATCTCTTCAGGGCATGACGAATCGTGAAACGAAGATCCATACGCTTTTTGAAGGCCGCTATCAATGGAACTACGCTATGCCTTGGTATTATGAGCTTAAGTGGATCATCATTTCAAATCCTGTTTCGGTGATCCTTGGGACCTTGCTTTTTGCAGTACTGGGAATCCTTGGCAGAAAGAAGACCGGAAATTTCACCTTGCTATTCGTGCTTTTTTCTGCACTTTTTCCACTTGTGTACATGATGTACAAACACTCCAGCGTGTACGATACCTGGAGGCATGTGTTCTTCGTCTATCCGTTCTGGGTGGTAATGGCAGCACTTGGCTGGATGTACCTGAACGACTTCATTCAGGAGAAAATGGCCAAGGGCCAGGAAGTGAAGGAGCGATACATTGGGCATGGAATTGCGTTGCTTGTCCTGTTTCCCGCAATAATGTGGACCGTGCGCAGCCATCCTAACCAGTATGTCTATTTTAATGAGCTGGTGGGGGGCATTCGCGGTGCGAATGGGCAATATGAGTTGGATTACTATTACAATTCATCTCAGCAGCAGGTCAACTGGATGCTGAAAAATGTGCCGCACAATCCAAACCGGAAGACACTTGTGCTTGCCAATATGGGAGGATTTGGGCCAAATTGCCTGCACGGTGACACCGCCAATCTCGGCACTGGTTATCTTAGCTATCCAAGGATGGGTACTATGACCTGGGACTACTATATGCTGTTCCCGCGCCTTATTCCGGAAGGATTGGTGAAGTCAAAAAGCTGGCTGCCGCAGAACGCGGTTAATGTTGTTAAGGTGGATGGTGTGCCGCTGAGCGCATTGATAAAACGCACTGACACCAATGATATCGCCGCGGAGCATGCCATGGCTGCGAAAGATTTCAACGCTGCGGCGACTTACTATGGTCTTCACCTGAAGAGTGAACCCAATAACACGATCATGATGCTGAACTATGCCAACGCACTGGCTCAGGGCAATCACTTGCCGGAGGCCGTTGCGGTGCTGCAGCAGGTCACAAAGATCAATCCGGAGGATATGAACGCCTGGCAGTTTCTCGCGCAATTGTATCAGGCAATGGGCAACCAGGCTGCTGCTCAGGATGCCAACAGCCGTGCACAGGCAATAGCGTCCGAGCTACAGGAGGAAGAGCCGTAAGTGTGCTTGAAAGCTTGAAGTTGGAAGTCCTTTTCCTCCGTCGCTTTCAGCGAAGACGGATTGCCCTTGCCATTGTTGAAGTTTGACAATGCAGTGAGTAAGTAAGAACTACTTTCCAGGCTTCGAGCCGGTACTCGAATCCGACCTTGCCGTCCTGGCTTCCGGAGCCATTGCCACAAACCCCATGATATGCACCGGCGCCGGTGATGCCGGGCGCTGGAGTACAGCAGGTTTTGAAGAAGCCGGGGCTTTTTGCGAAATCTTACCGGCCTTTGAAACTGTTTTTGAGGAAGCAGATTTCTGCACTGCATGCTCTGCCTTTGGCTTTGTTTGCGCGGACACAGCATTGACGCCGATGAACAAGGCAAAGATGATCAAGGCTGCGATCTGTCTCAGAAAGGGTAGGGGAGACTTCAGCACCTGAATTACATAGTTCTCGGCGCTTGAAATGGGGTTGGCAAGCTGGTCAGTTGTAAACCGTCCACAGATTCCCTTGCTGTGAAACAACTGCCAATAGACACCAATCTCTTCTGCGCTCATGCCGGTAAAGTCAATCACGGTCCTGGAGCATTCGGAACAATGCCGGCCCGCATCATCCTGGCGCATTTCGTTCCAGTCGGCCTGGCAAGGTTTGGCGATTTGGAGTAACATGGGGTTGTGGTTTACGCAAGGATGCAGTAGCCTCGTGGTTTCCATAAAAATACCGGTTAATTCCTCCAAGTAGCCTTAATGGAATTACAAATTCAGCTGGCGGAAAGATTGACAAGCTTTTGATGCAGCTCCAGCACCTGTGGGATCAGTGCCGTCCGATCATCATTAACGATTACAAAATCGCATCGCTTCATCTTTTCCTCATCGTTCATCTGCCGGGCCATCCTCGAGAGAACTTCTTCTCTCGTTACCTTACTACGCTTCATCGCCCTTAAGATTCGGATCTCCTCCGGGGCAAACACTCCGATCATGATATCCATGCCCACGTGCGTCCCGCTTTCATAAAAGATGGCCGTCTCTTTGATGGCGTACGGTGTCTTTTGCACAGCGAGCCAGTTATTCGCTGCCCTGACGGCCGCAGGATGCACCAATGCATTCAGCGTTGCCAGCTTTTCCGGGTTATTAAATACTGCTTTACTGACAGCAGCCCGGTCCAGCCTACCAGATGCATACACAGATTCACCCAGGAGGACTGCGATCTGGTGCTTTAAGTCCGGGTCATCATCCATCAGGCTTTTGGCCACATCGTCTGCATAAAATACCGGAATCCCCAGCACTTCAAAGATGCGGCACACAGTGGTCTTGCCACTGCCAATGCCTCCTGTGATGCCAACTTTGAGCATGATGGTAGAAGCCGGGCGCGCCGGCATTAATGACCCCCAAAGGTCATACACGTTACCAACAAATTGCGATTCCGGGCTTAGGCAGCCGTGGTCGCTACGATATCGGACGTTGTCTTCTTACGCTGCGCGTTGGTCATTTCCATTGATACAGCCGAGCGCTCGATGGTGATAAAAACACCGCGGGAGATTTCCACCTGTAACGTGCCATCCTCATTGACGCGGTTAATCCTGCCGTGAATACCGGATGTAGTAACAATCTGCTCGTTACTTCCGATGCTGTTCGCGAAAGCCTTTTGCTCCTTGGCGCGCTTGGCCTGAGGGCGAATCATGAAGAAGTACATTACTGCGATCATACCGACCATCAAAAAGATCGACATGCTTGGATTACCACCGGCCTGAAGAATGAGACTATGCATTATTTGGATTGATTAAAAATTTGAATTGAAAAAAGTAGAGTTATTGTGCCTGTTTTTTGATGTCCGCCGTAATCGTGAGGATTTGAACGGCGGGGAAGGCATTGCTGCTAACGGTAATAGTCTTAAGTACGTGCCCTTGCTTGCCGGCACTTGAAAAAGTCACCTTGAGGCTGCCGCTTCCCCCGGGAGGTATCGGCTCGCGGGAGAATTCAGGAACGGTGCACCCACAGGTAACGGAAGCGCCGGCTATTATCAACGGGCTCTTTCCTGTGTTCTTAAAGCTGAATTCATGCTCCACTTTTTCCCCTTCGCCCATCCAGCCAAAATTGTGGCTGGTATCGGCAAATACCATCACCGGCGACTCTTTGAGTTCCGCGGGGTTAATTCCCCCGGCACTTCTTGGGTTGTGAATCACTTTCGCTGAAAGCTGCCCGGCAGGCACCTCTTTCGTTGGGCCGTTATTACATGCCGCAAGCGCGACGCACAAAGCGCAGGCAGCGGTTAGAAAAAACAGTTTCATGGGCCGCAAAATTACGACTTCAATCCGCGCTCCTGCTTGCGGATTTTGCCTTCATTGCTTAATTCTTTGAGAAGATTGTCCAGCACACCATTGACAAACTGCCCGCTCTGAGGAGTGCTATACATTTTTGCCAGGTCGATGTATTCGTTGATCGTGACCTTAGTCGGAATTGTGGGGAAGTACAGCAGCTCGCAAACACCCATTCGCAAAAGGATCAGGTCAATAATAGCGACCCGCTCCGCTTCCCAGTTCACGAGCTTCGGACGGATGAGCTCCATCGCGTACTCTTCCTTTTCAAGCGTGGTCCGAAGCAGCTCCTGTGCATATTGCTGCTTCTCACCGGAAATCAAACTCAGGAAATTGACCTTGCCCACACCTCTGAAGAAATTATCCATCAGCATATTAAGCATAGGCTCATCATCTTCCCATCCCGGCAGCTCGTCGGCCAGATGCTCAACGAAGGGCTCGTTTTTTTGCATGACACCTTCCCAGACAAAGCGCAGCATGGATAGGTCACTCTTGGGATCTCTTCCATCGGTGGCTATATAGGCCTCATACTCTGGCGTCTTGACCAATGCCTGGTAAAGTTTCCGTACCCAGTCCCTATCGACTCGCTGTTCCAGATGGGCAGACTTGACCTTCTCCTTAAACGTCTCATTGGAAATTACCTGCCAGACGGATTCATTACCTGCGATCTTGGTGTTTACATTAAGATCCTCTGTTGTTGGAAGGTACTTGCCGGCACGCTGATGAGCATCCCGCTCAGCGTATTGTGCAACATTCGTCAGGTAAAGAATAAGGGTGGTGAAAAGCTCCAGAGAGTTCTCCAGCTTCTCGTTAAGAATTTCCGCAGCCTTCTGGTCCGCACTTTTCTTTGCACCGTCCGGGCTCATGGTGGAAAGGGAATACAAGGTCTGCATTACCTTAACCCGGATATTTCTGCGGCTAATCATTTTGAAAAAAGAGCTATTGTAAAAACGGGCGCAAAAATACGGATTTTGCGGGTCTTGGGATTATGAATCCAGAGATTATTGGAGAGAAATCTGACTATGTGAAATGCTTAGTGTGCACCTGCCAGCGCTTCCTTATCCACGGCAGCGCCTTTTTTCTGCTTCACCAGCATCATGATCGGAACGCAGATCAGAAAGGCTACCCCGAGGTACAGGAAAATGTCCATGTAGGACAACACAGCAGCCTGCTTTGAAAGCGAGTAATCCATTACCTGGTAGGCTGTTTTCTCTGCCACGTTTGACGCCATTCCCCGCGACATAAAATTCATTTGAAGGGCCTGCAGCTTCTGCATAAACTGCGGATTCATAGGAGAATAGTTAGGCAAAAGGGCTGCCCTGTGGACTGTATTCTGCTGAGCGATCAATGTAGTGATCACGGCGATTCCAAAAGAACCACCCAACTGCCGCATCATACCGGTAAATGCCGCGCCCTGACCGATCTGCTGGCCTTTAAGTGTCGACAAGGACAGCGCAGTAATGGGAATGAAAAGTACGCCCATACCCACCCCTCGCACGATCAACATCCAGAAAAAGTCACCCTTTCCCGTGTCCGGCGTCAGGATCTTGTAACCCCAGATCGAGAAAATCGCGAAGAGGAACATACCAATGGCCACCAGTATCTGCGGTTTGACACCGCGCGTAAGCAACTGGCCAACCATTGGCATCATGAATGCGGTAGTCACTGCGGCCGGGATCATCAATTCACCAGCCTGCAAGGGCGTCCAGCCCAAAATACTCTGGGTGTAGAGCGGTATGATAAACGTAGACCCATAGAGTCCGAAGCCGAGCACAAACGAGAGTGCGGTACCGACACTGAGATTGGAGTTCTTTAATACCCTCAGCTCCACGATAGGGTGTGCCACTGTCAGTTCTCTCCAGATAAAGAGGAAGAAACCCAGGATGGAAGTAACCGTCAGCAAAATGATGACCTTGGAAGCGAACCAGTCATCTTCGTGGCCCTTTTCCAGAACATACTGGAGAGAGCCTACAAAAACGGCCAGTAGGACGATTCCCAGGTAATCAATCTCTCCGCGGGATTTTTTCTCACTGTATTTCGGTGACCGTACGAATTCAAATACCAGCAGGGCAGCAATGATTCCGATCGGGATGTTGATATAGAATATGTAAGGCCAGGAGAAGTTGGTCGTGATGTAGCCGCCGAGCGGTGGTCCGAGCGTCGGACCTATGATCACTCCGAGGCCATAGAACGCCTGTGCCATACCACGCTTTGCAGGAGGATAGCTTTCAGTGATAATGGTCTGAGAAGTCACCAGCAATGCGCCACCACCCAAGCCTTGAAGGAAGCGGAAGAAAACCAGTTCCCAGATGCCGGTGGCCTGTCCGCACAAAAATGAGCAAATAGTGAACAGGATGACCGAGGCACCGAAATAGTTGCGCCGACCGAACTGCTGTGATAACCAGCTCGTCATAGGCACAACGATGACGTTTCCGATGGCATAGGCCGTAATTACCCAACCCACCTCATTGAGCGTAGCCCCCAGGTTTCCTTTCATGTCATTCAGCGCCACATTGACGATCGTCGTGTCTACGATCTCGAGAAGTGCACAGAAGATGGCCGTGAGCGTAATGATTACGCGCCGCGGACCATATTCAACCAGAGATTCTTCCATTTTTTTTAGAGATTGGAGTGATTGTGGGCAGGTATCAGGTAGATAGTATCAGGTATCAGGTAATCAATGGACTAATTGCCATTACCTGTTACGTTCTGTCCCTTGCTAAGCAATGACGCTTAGATATGAACGTCCACCGTTACATTCATCCCTGCACGCAGCCGCTTAACCGCTGCGTCATTCTTATCCGTGAATTCAATCTTTACTGGTACGCGCTGCACGACCTTTACGAAGTTTCCGCTGGCGTTGTCCGGAGGCAGCAAAGAGAAGCGGGCACCTGTGGCGGGTGAGAAAGAGGCGATGCGCGCCTTGAAGTCATGGCCGGGAAACGCATCCGCAGTAACGGTTACTTCCTGACCGATCGTCATCTTGTTCAATTGCGTCTCTTTGAAATTCCCGACGACCCACACTTCTTCATTCATCACAACGGCGAACAACATTTGCCCGGGTTGAACATACTGTCCCGGTTGAACATTCACCTTTGAGACATGTCCGTCTGAAGGAGCTACAATCACCGTATAGGAGAGACTGAGTTTAGCATTGTCGATATCGGCCTGGCGCTGACGAATAGAAGCTTCCGCTACCGAAATTCCCTGCGCGGTAGCATTACTCTGAGACGAGGCGGCCGCAGTCTGCTGAGAGGCAACAGCACGTTGCTGCTGTAGAACAGCAAGTTGGCGATCAGCCGTTTGCTTGGCAGCCTCGGCCTGCTCATACTGTTGTTGTGTGATGCTATGGTCCTTTATCAGGTTGGAATAGCGCTCAAAATCCTGTGTAGCGCGGCGAACGTTAACGCGTGCGGCCTCAATCTGAGCGTCTGCCGTTCCGACTCCGGCCCGCGTAGTCGCAATATTGGCCTGTGAAGCCGAAGTGCTCGCGCGTGCTACCTGCAGATTGCTTTGCGCACCGGCAAGGGCGGCCTCAGCCTGCTCCAGTCGAATCTTAAGATCCCGGTTGTCAAGAATCAACAAGGTGTCACCTTTTTTCACCTGCTGATTGTCGCGGACGAATACTTCGCTTATATATCCTGCTACTCGCGGGATAACCGGATTAATGCTTGCTTCAACCTGTGCATCATCCGTTTCTTCGTGATGCTGCGCATGAAGATATTTTACGAGGCCAAACGCCCCGCCACCGAGAATCATAATGGTGAAGACTATTAGAAACCGCTTGCTGATCTTGCGCTTCTTCGGAGCTCCTTCCGAAATTTCGCCCGTTGTATCATAGTTCAATGTGGCTTCGCTGGTTTGATTTTCCATTGGTATTTGCTGATAATTTGAGTCGAGAGTTATGGTTTATTTATGGGTGTCAATACTGCCTGCTTCTGAAAGCATTCCGGCCGTTTGCAACAACTTTTTGTAGCTGACGGCTGCATCTGCCTTGGCAAAAGCATAGTTCAGCTTCGCCTGGAGCTGGGCTACGTCTGCATCCAGCAAATCAGTAGTTGTCGCAAGACTGTTCTTGTACTTATTGTTTACGATGCGATAGTTCTCTTCGCTCTGGGTTACCGCTACTTCATATACATCGATCTTCTTTCTGCTCAGCAGGTAATTCTCGTAAGCCTGAGCCGTCTGAAGACGAATGCCATCCTCAAGCATTCCCTGACGGGCCTGTACTTCAGTCAGCACCGCTTTTGCCTGAGTGACTTTAGAGCTGGTCTTCCAGAGCGATGAGGGGCTGTAGCGAAGTCCGATGCCTGCATTGACGGCATCCTTTATGGTCAGTACGTTTTCCACATACGCGCCAATATATCCACCGGTCAAAGCCAGGGAAGGGTAGTAGTCGCTCTTTGCAAAACGAATGCCTTCTTCTGCCGCCCGGGCGCGGTATCCTAATGCTGCTGCATCTTTCCGGTTCTGCAAGGCGAGCGTTTCCCAATCAGAAACGTTGCGATCTGCCGCTTCCAGCTCAAAGTCTGAGTCAGGCTCTATGACCGTTGATTCGGGAAGGCCCAGCATCAGGTTCATATTCTCGTTGGTGATATGCAGATTATTCTCAGCATCCAGCAGGGACAATTCCACATTGGATTGTTGCAGCTGAGACTTTAAAAGGTCATTCCGCGCCAGTAAGCCATTCTGCTCCAGGCTTCCCAGCTCACGTACGCGCTCTTTGGACTGGCGAAGGTTTTCATTCACCAGCTTCACAGCGGCATTTGCTTTATAAAGGTTGCTGTACGCTGCGATGGTATTCTGAATTACATCTTCCCGGTCCTTTCCGGCATCCAGCCTGGCCGCCTCCGCGAGATATTTGGCGCTTTCAATCCCACTCTGGATCTTAAATCCGGCAAAGAGCGGAAGAGAAGCATTCGCCAACACATAGGCAGCCTGATTTACGGAGGGCGGGCTTGCCTGGCTTTGTTCACTGCCTGTCGTCGAGCTGCTGCTACCAGTCTTTAGCTTTAAATCCAGGTCGGTATGTATCAGCTGCAGGTAAGATCCTGAAATACTAATGTCCGGAAGGCGTCTTTCTTTGGCTTCAGAAAGAGAAGCCGTGGCCTGCACCACCTTAGCGTCTGAGACACGAAGCTGCTTGCTTGCTTTCAGGCTCAGATCAATGGCTTCGTTCAGGGAGATATGTCTGCGCTCCTGGGCCTGGCTGATGATCATGCCGGGCAAAAACAGCGCGAGAAGCAGTGTTTTCTTATTTACCATCATAGGTAAGAGTTGCTTTAAGTACATGTTTTAGGTGCGTCTTTAATTTCTTGAGGATGACTGTTTCGTATTCCTCCTGTTTGACCGGCTCTGGTTTAATTGAGAGCTTGAGATACTGCGAGCCCGCCGCGGCCTGATAAATGGTGCCAATCAGTGTCATCATCATGAGGGGAACATCTATTCCCTTGACAAACACCTTTTTGCGCTGCCCTTCCTGGATCAGCTTGTTGACTAGATCAAGGTTTTTTTCCTTCATGGTTGCCATACACTGGCTGACGGCCTCATTCTCGCCGTCCAGTTGGGCCCGGAGCATGATGCGGTGCAGAGACTTGTTTCCCATGATGCGTTCCACCATCCGGTCCACCAGAATGTCTATTTTTTGCAGAGGTTCAAGAGTCTGATCCTTCAAAAGATGTTCCAGCAGAAGGCGGCTTGCGGAAATCCTGGCAGTTACGATGGCCTCCAGCAACTTTTCCTTGGATCCAAAATAATAGGAGATCATGGCCACGTTCACTCCCGCTTCCCTGGCGATGTCCCGGACGGATGTCCCTTCAAAGCCGCTCTTTGCGAAAAGACGCTCCGCGGCTTCGAGGATGCTCAGCTCCTTGCCGGTATAGATCGCTTCAGCCTGTTCATTTATCAGTTCCACAGCGCAAAGTTAAACAATCGTTTGAATTAATCAAACGTTTGTTTAAATAATTTGTGAAATGTCGGAAGACCCTGTATGTATAAGAATTACACCGGGCTCAGCTGGTTGCTCCAGCCCGGGACCCTTGTTGAAGAAACCTGATCAGCTGATCTTGCCCCAGTACTGGTGTTGTCCGCTCGCCTGCAGCAGGACACGCAGGCCATAATGATCGGGGTGGGACAAGCCGGGATCGTTCTGAAGGACATGGCGGGCTGCTATCCGGGTCTGCTCCATGAGCGCGCCGTCAGCAACGATGTCCGCCAGCTTAAACTTCAGGGCACCGCTTTGACGCGTACCATAAATGTCTCCCGGTCCGCGCAGCTGCATGTCCTGCTCTGCTATGGTAAAGCCGTTGGTAGTCGACACCATGATATGCATTCTTTGGCGGCTTTCATCACTAAGTTTGGCTCCCGTAAGTAATATGCAGTAAGACTGGTCCGCTCCACGCCCCACGCGACCCCGCAACTGATGCAGTTGGGAAAGCCCGAATCGCTCTGCGCTTTCCACTACCATAACGGTCGCGTTTGGGACATTGACTCCTACCTCGATGACGGTAGTGGCAACCAGCACCTGTGCCTCACCCTGGATAAACCGCTGCATGTTTCGTTGTCGCTCACCTGCTTCCTGGCGACCATGCACCATGGCCACTTTGTATTTGTGGTCAGGAAACCAGATACGCACCTGATCGTAGCCAGCCATCAGGCTTTCATAGTCGAGCTTTTCACTTTCTTCGATCAATGGGTAGACGATATACGCCTGGCGACCCTTGTCTATTTCGGTGCGAACAAATTCCATAACCCGTGCACGATGATTCTCGCCCCGGTGGACGGTCTTTATTTCCTGTCTTCCCGGTGGCAGCTCATCGATAACCGATACTTCGAGGTCTCCATAGAGTGTCATCGCAAGAGTCCGCGGGATAGGTGTGGCCGTCATCACGAGTACATGCGGCGGTGTGCTGTTCTTGCGCCATAGCCTGGACCTCTGGCTTACGCCGAAGCGATGTTGCTCGTCGATAATCGCCAGACCAAGGTGCTTGTACTTGACGGTATCCTCGATGAGTGCATGCGTTCCTACCGATACCGGGATGGAGCCGTCTGCCAGGCCGGCCAATACGGCTTTACGTTCCTTTCCCTTTACCGTTCCGGTAAGCAATGCTACCTGCACCTGCATCGGCTCAAGCAGGGCCTTAATGCCTGCGTAATGCTGTTGGGCAAGAATTTCCGTGGGCGCCATAATACAGGCCTGGAAACTATTGTCCATGGCAAGTAGGGCGCTTATCACCGCCACGATGGTTTTACCGCTTCCCACATCGCCCTGCAGCAGTCGGTTCATCTGGCGCCCGGTTGCGGTGTCATTCCTGATTTCCCGGATCACACGTTTCTGGGCGCCCGTGAGCTCGAAAGGAAGATGTTCTTTATAGAACCGGTTTACATTGTCGCCAACCCTTGGGAATGTCCAGCCTGCCTGTACGGCATGTTGCTGGCGCACCCTGGCAATCATTAGCTGCGAAGCGAAAAGCTCCTCCCACTTTATCCGGTGAACGGAACGCTGCAGGTCGAGATCGCTTTTCGGAAAGTGGATGCCGGCAAAGGCTTCAAAACGACCAGCGAGCTGAAATTCGGAAATTACTTCATGTGGCAACAGTTCAGGAACATCTTCCGGCCGGATCTGCTGAAATAATGCCTGGGTCAGCTTTGCGAAGGACCGGTTGGTTATTCCTCTTGCAATGAGCTTCTGCGTGGATGAATAAACCGGCTGCATTCCTGCGATCACTGTTTCCGGGCCAAGCAGCTCTATTTCCGGATGAGCAATACTCGGCAACCCATTGAAGAACGTCAGCTTTCCGAAGACGATGTACCGGGAACCGTCCCGCAGAATATTTTTCAATGCATGTCTCCCCTGAAACCACAGCAGCTCAATCCTGCCGGTATTGTCATAAAGAATGGCTGTGAGTCTCCTTTTTCCGCCATCTCCCTCTTCCCGGATATTCGTAAGAATGCCGGATAGCTGAACCCATTCATCCGATTCCGTGATCTGATGGATCAGGAGGATCTTTGTGCGGTCGAAATACCGGTATGGATAATGTTCGAGCAGGTCTCCAAAAGTCTGGATATTCAGCTCGCTTTTCAGCAAGGCAGCCCTCGCCGGCCCGACACCTTTCAGGAACTCTATGGAAGTGGCAAGCCGGGGCAGATTCGGTTGAATGAGGGAATTTCTTTAGCGGCGAATTTAGGAATTCAGGCACCGGGTTCAAATGAGGTACACGGCCTGCGGACCCCAGCCTGAAAGGATCATTTCTGTTTTTCCACTGCCAGAACGGTGCGCAACCGTAGTTGCTGCGCAGCCCTCATCACAGCAACTATACTCTCGGCGTCGGCCTTTTTATGCGCATTGATGACAATTACGGCAGTATCGTGTGCCGATCGTTTCAGTGCCGTTGTTATTTGCCCGTTCAGCGAGTCGATCGAAACCGGGTGAGTGCCAACAAAGAAATGCTGTTGCGAATCGATTGAAACCACAACCGTTTGCTTTGCCTTAGTATCGCTCTTCGCTTTCGGGATGGACAGCTTGATCACATTCGGGTTGGCGAGCGTGGCAATGATCAGAAAGAAGAACAGCAGAATGAAAAGGATATCATTCAGTGCCCCGGTATGCGGCTCATCACCGCTTCCGCCTGACCGCAAGTGACCTCTTAGATGCAAATGAATTTGGAATTAAGAATTAGAAATTGAGAACCGGGAACCTTTACTTGCCTGGTTCCTGAATGATGTCGAGAAACTCCGTGGTGGCCGCTTCCATCCGGTTAACGGTATGGTTGATGCGGGCATTGAGATACCGGTAGCCGATATAGGAAAGCAGTCCGATGATGAGTCCGACGGCTGAGGTAACCATCTTGGTATAGATACCGCCTGCCAATGTATTAATCTCCAGGCTATTGGCCTGCTGAATGTCTGAGAAGAGGATCATCATCCCGAATATGGTTCCGAGAAACCCGAACATTGGGGCGATAGCAGCTACGGTGCTGAGAATCGAGAGATTCTTTTCAAGTTGATACACCTGCAGTTTACCGGTGGCCTCCATGCTTTTTTCAATCTGATCAATTGGCTTTCCGATTCGGGAGATGCCCTTTTCTATCATCCTTGCTTCCGGCGTGTCGGTATTACGGCAGAGCGCCTTTGCACCCTGCAAATTTCCTTCGCCTACGAGCTCGCGAACACGGAGGATGAACTTTGTATCGTCTGATTCCGCTCTGCGGATGGCCATGAAGCGCTCAAAGAAGACATAGCACATGATCACGGAACAGAGCAGCAAGGGTATCATCAGTACACCGCCTTTCCACAGAAGCTGGAACAGCGAGACCTTTTCGGGAGCAGCAGTGGCAGCGACAGTTTGAAGAGTAGTATCCGCTTGCAGCAGCAGGGTAAGTAGCGTCATGAAGGAGCAAAGTGTGAATGCGTACAAATGTAGCGGTTCACTCCTTTTATGCGCGAAGTGCCTGCAAATCTTAACTGATATCCTAACGGATGTTGGCTTTCTATATTCTGTAGCACTAAGTGAGCATCCTGAAAACCAATCCCAGGGGTCTCTGAGAGGACCTTATAGGAGTTTATGAGGAAAAACTGTTTGGAATTTCTATTTATTAGAAACTGTCATTTTTCTATATTCTGTCTTTGTATTAGAATGGATATCAGTTGAGTTTTCTTCGGGAGCGGTTTACGGATCTGCGGCCTTAAATAATTCAGAATCTGTAGGATTGAGCGAAAAGTGAATTTTCGGCAACGGAGTACCTACTGGTTCCATTTTCTTCACCCTTAAAACTTGATTACAGTTGCTACCCGGATATCCTGTTCTTTGTAACCTGATGCTGCTTGCGAATCAGTCTTCTACGCGGAGGTTCTTAAACAGCTCATCGAAGAGAGTTTCCATTTCTGCCGGAATCTTCCCGATGCTGATGGGCATGTCCCTGCCGGTTTTTCCACCCCGGATGGAATACTCGTAACCGTCCTTTGAAGCGCCCTTCTTTGCTTTCATCGCACGAATCAGTGCATCAAAGGCCGCTTCGTCACCGTCCCAATTGCCCTGGGCAGTTTTGCTCAGGCCCATAAAGCCCCCGGTCTGTGTAAGTGTGACGTTCATGCAAGTGTTTCTTACAGGCTGCTAAATTAGCCGCGCGGGAGACACACAGAATCCCAGCGATTACTATTTCACCTCTGCCGTATCCCAGCCCAGTGTTACTGCTTTTACTTCCAGGCTGTTGACTCCATACAATTCGGCAGCTTTTTTGATCGTAGCCTGCCTTGCATCCAGGAAGGTTGCGTTCTTCTTCAAGGCGCCTTTCTGTGCCATAGTTTCGTACCAGATCCGGCCGGCTTTTTCCCAGGCATATCCGCCGAGCTGATTGGCGGTGATATAGAAAGCGAAGTTGGGAATGCCCGAATTGTAATGGACCCCTCCATCATCTTTGGTGAGAGGCATTTGCCTGTAATTGCTCATTACGGCCGGTTGGGGGTCATTGCCCAGCTCCGGATGGTTTTTGAACGCCGTGCCGGGCGCCTTTAGTGACCGGATAGCATACTGATCACCTTTCAACACATTTTTTCCGATCAGCCAGTCAGATTTCTTTGCCAGTGTCTTACTGGCCCACTGGCTTACCAGGATACCAAATACATCTGCGAACGATTCGTTCAGCGCGCCGCTCTGATTCTTGTATGCAAGCTGCGCTGTAAAATCTATGACGCCATGTGTAAGCTCGTGTGCGATGATGTCTATATCGGTGGTAAAGCTGTCTGTATAGATCCCGTCGCCTTCGCCGTAGATCATTTGCTCACCATCCCACATCGCATTATCGAATGGCTTCCTGGGGTTCTCTCGATAGTGTATGGATTGGGAGATGATCATCCCCTTGTTATTTATAGAATTTCTGTTGAAGAGTGTCAGGTAAAAATCTCCGGTCTTTTGCGCCCCGTCGATGGCTCGTTTGGCATCGGCGTCTTTTGGAAGGGACTTATCTCCTGTTTTCCAAAGAAGCGTTCCGGGAGTGATGGGCAGTTGTTCCGCATCGAATAATTTCTGCTTGATGATCACGGCATCATGCGCATTATTCTCCATCGACGATATCTCCATTTTTTTGGCGGCAGGCATGGTCCCAAGGGCTTTGCGCTTTGCTCTGAAGCGGTCGGCTGCCTGCTCATTTTCTTTTTTCTGGCCCACTTTCTTACCGGCAGACGCCACTTCGAGCTTGTCGGCGATATAGGGAGGAAGAATACAACGACGGTGATTGATCGGGCGGTTACACATGGTGTACGGTTTTGTGGTTAGGGACAATTATTTATTCTACTTGGATAGGCATTACTAAATCAAGGCGCTTTATTTAATGATCAGGTTACGTTAAGCAGGATCGCAATGCCGCCGACAATTTTTTTAGAAACCGGGTCCCGCTGTACCAGGTCTATGCGATGCTGTTCGCCTTTTTTGGCGCTCGCCGGAATCTGCACTTTCAGTTGGAGCGCCAGTTGATTTCCGAAGATGACAGGCAGATTGACACTCGTGTTGAGGCTCTGTTTGAGGACCATCTCGGGCAAGACAACCGGAGTAAAGGCATCAGATGTACCGTCGGCATTTGTTTCATGCCGGCCGCCGCAATCAAGAAGTTCCAACGCTTTGGCTCGTGCGGAATCGTGTTGCAGGCCCGGCGCTGATGGCGTAATTACTCGCTCAAATCCTTTGAAAATTGCCGGCGTGCTGTGAAGAAGAGAGAGTGTGAGTGCTTCGGATTCTTTCGCCCTTATGACCTCCAATGAAAAATTCTCCACCTTTTCGAAGATCTGATTGGCGACGACGAAAGGAAGCTGAAAAATGAAATTGGGTTTGACGTCTACGATCGTAAGATTCTTTTGCGCGAGATTATTATTCTCCCAGACATGTTTGTTGACAACCGGATGCTCCCTTCGCGTAATTACCGCCGCCAATAGACAACCGTGAGTGCCGGCAGGTGGAACCTTGCTTCGGGGCCATCTTGCCTTGACCACGACAGAGGCACCTGCGGCAAGATCAAACCCGGTGGCAACGGCTACTGCTGGCAGGAAGTCGGCAGGGTAGGTAAATTGCGTACCTGCGAATTGCTTGATGTTGAACGCGACGGCAAAGTGCTTGACGGCTACGCTGGCGCTCTTGTTCCTCACCCGGGCATAGATCCAGTTGTCCTGTCCGAATTCAGCTGCCTGATGCGTCGTTCCGTTGTCGTCTTTGTTTCGCACCCAGACGTCCGGTGAATCCCAGAACCTGCCAGCCCAGTCGTTGTTGCCGGCTGTGTCCAGGGTACCGTCTTTCAGCCACAGATCGGGCACAGAGGCCGGATCTGCAAAACCGTATACGAAGCGGTGGAACGCATCGACCACTGTAGGATTACCTGAAATAGCCAACAGGTGTTCTTCCATCTCGGGTGTCGTACACAGCTGCCCTTTCTTTTTCTGATAGAGGTCGCGCATGGACGATTTGAGATTGGCATTTCCCAGAAGTGACGACATGCCTTTCCAGAAGCGGCTTCCATCCGAATAGGCATTCGAATTCGTTTCACGCTTCCATTTATTGGATGGCGCCAACTCAACAGGTGGTGCCGTAAAATCAAAAGCAGAAGATGTGTTTCCTCCGTCTTCGATATTATAGGTTGTCCAGGCTTCATCCCACCAACCGTCCGGTTGACTAGCAGGCTTCACTCCACGGGCCCACCAGCTATGAAAGGTCTCGTGGTTCAGAGAACTTGTTCCGGTGGTGGTGCCGCCTTCGTACTCCATTCCACCACCGGGAAAGAAGACGACAAATCGGTTCCCATGTATATATGGTCCTACATTGTTTTCATTATTAATAAGGAGCGACTTTATGTTGTTGATCTGGGTACTGAGGTTAATACCCGTTTCGCTGCTGGGCTTGGTTGCCTCAATCGTCACATTTAGTCCGCTCACCGGAAGCAGTTGCGTACCGGTCTGCTTTTCAAGGAGGTCAGAAGCCCGGATATCGAGCATCGGCGATAGTGCCGTAAATCGCGATGGATAGCTCAGGGTCCAGTGATTGGTGCCCGCCGGGGTAGCAGTTCCGTTGGTAATGATAGAGTGGGCTACTGCAGTATTAATAATGCTGACCTCAAGTGTCAGCGCGAACTGATCATAGATGAGATTCGCCGGTATCCAGGATTCTAAGTATCTGCCCGGGCGTAAATCGGTGAATCCAAAATTAAATCGCAGTCTGGGTCCGGCACTCCAGGTCAGATTGGGCTGGTACGAGCCACCGGCAGGGGCTTGCGGCAAGCCAAGTGTGTAAGCCAGCCGCAGCGTGTGATTGGTTCCGGCGGGTAGAACGCTATTGATGATCCGTAGTTCTGCTCCCGGACCGCCTCCAAAATCATGCAGCGCCAGGTTGGCGACATTGAAAGCTACGCCGTCGAGCCAGGCAGACTGGATTGTCTGCCTCAGGTCGAAAACGGGACAGCCATTCTGAATGCCGGTTAGAAAGCTAATTGTAACATCCGCCGTGGCAGTAGAGCTGGCGCCATTGAATATTAGGGTGCCATTGATGGTCTGTATGTCCATCGGGACCGCCAGCAGTCCGTCCACCGTTTTAGGCGGCGGAGCCAGGTATAGATTATCGGCCATAGTGATTGGGTTAAAAGGTTTAGGTTTTGAACACGGATACCGTCCTAACCACGCGTGGAACCCTGCACAGTATTCCGTTCCTACGGGTGTACCATGAATCCTACTACGATATTAAGAAAAGGCTGCCCCGGCCTGGGACAGCCTTTTCTGTTAAATGCTACTTCTTCTTATCAAAGGAAACGAACGCGGCCTTTGCAGACTTGGAATAGAAGCGGGCCATTGATTTGGCAACGGCATGTTTCGGATCGATCTCTATTACCTGCTCGATGCGCGCAGTAGCTTCCTTCAGGTGGTAAGCATTACCTCCCAGAGCGACAAACATGCCCACTTCCGGATGGGTCATCGCCGCTGCGATTTCGTTGTCCTTGTCAGTAACCGGATAGTCTACCCAAACATTCTTGTGAGCAGTCAATCCATACTGAGTGTTCTTGTAGGTCCACCGGATCGTCAGATCAACACGATGCTTTCCAGGCTTGTTGAATGCAAAGCCATTGGATCCCCAATAAAGGTTGGTAGCTGCTGCGATCTTCTTGCCCGGCTCCAGCTTCTTGATGGAAGAATGCTCGCATTCTACGATGAAGGACGGGATATCGGTAGTCGTGCCGTCCGCATCGGTAACGGATACCTGTGTATAGTCGATGTTCAGTCCGATGTCATTCGGCATGTGGAAGTCCTCCTTGGTCTTGTTGATCACTTCCCAGGCCATGAGCAATGGCTCGCCCAGCTTCACGCGATCGGTCTGGGTCTTGATAACCAGTTCAATGGATTCTGCCGGGACAAAGGCACGTCCGCCGTCCGCTTCCGGTGAGAATGCTCCGCCGAGAGAAGGGTGACCTGCGGTCCAGTTCATTCCGCCGGGGCGTACTACCGGATCAGGGAAGTGGATCAGGTGATGACGGCAATGGTCGTTGAAACCAAGATTGATATTGGTCGGGAATACGCCCGGTGCGCCGGATGCAGGTCCGCCCAATACATCGGCTACACTCGGAGTCGTGGTCATGATGGAATTGTCGGCGCCTCCTTCGAGCTCCTGGTGCTGCATATTACAGCAGTGGCCTAATTCGTGCGATGCACTGCGGAGGAATGCGCGCGGGGTGTTTCGCTGCTTCTGGTTGGCAGCAGTGCCGAAATTGAGCGAATCAGATGTTGGATAGCCATCGTCGGAATAACTCACTACGCCTTCGCGATGGGCACCTGTCTGATCATACATTTTGCCGCGTGAGCAACCCATCTTACCGGGAACAACCATCATGTGGTACCTCCATTCGGAATCGAGCGTGACTGCAGCACTCCTGTGGGCTAGCATCAGGGCATGCAGATTCGCGTCCGACCAGCAGTCCGTAGCGGTGACGCCTGCAGGTACCGCGATGTTTGTCTCATTGTAGACAGGAGTCATCCTCCAACCTACGGTTTCGTAGACGGTAGTGAAACTTTCTTCGCTGGCAGTGCCCGGATTAAGGGGCTGAGGAGCAACAGCACCCTTTAGCGTGTCGATCTCAACAACGCCCCTGCGGAAGTACTTGGATACCCATGTCAGCTCCACGGAGCCTTTGTCAATGGTTCCTTCGTACAGACGGCCGGTAAACACAGTTGCTGTCGCAGTAGGCTCCACGACGATCTTGATCTTACGGGTCAGGGTGTTGTTGAAGCTGCCGTTGAAGCTGCCCGCAGGCGGCGCATTGTAAACGAATTCATCGAACTCAACTGTAATAGTGCACTTGGTCGCAGTAATCGTTGGGCGGGAATAGGAAGTTCCGCGTAGATAGGAATAATACTTATTCCGTGCATGGATCGGAATGCCGGAGCCGTCATCGACGTCGTGAAGCGCAGATACAACAACAGGAGTCGAGATCACAAGACCCGCATACTTGTACAGATCCGCGCTGATAGCCTTGCCCCCACCTGCTTTGTTTTCTACGCGTAAGGTTCCGGAATAGTAGGGTAGCAGGATACTGGTAGATGGCCGGTATACCATTTTAAAACATCCTTCCTGCAGATCCTTCGTGCAGATCTTAAACAGGGGAAGGTTAGGATTCGTCACAACCTGTGACAGCGACTGGTTCAACATATTTGGCACGGAGTTGGAATCCGCACGCAAACCGCCCTCGTCCGGTGTAATGTCTACGGCAATCGGAACATTTTGGTCTTTTTTCATAGTGGTTTTTGTTTATGGTGTTAAGGAAATAGGATATAGGAAATAGTGTCAGTCGAAATCCACAGTGAGGACTGCCATGGCATTTTTGCGGTATTGCTCGGGGGCATTGAGCAAAACCATTTTTTCCAACCTCCTTCCGAGGTCGGTGCGTAACTCCGTCTTATTATTGATTCGGCAGCTAAGCCTGCCCATGAAAGCAGTATAGCTTTCGTCGCTGCTGAAGAGCTTTACACCATTGTATCCTTCCCGCTCATCTATGTCAAACGTCTGATCATAGGGCGCAGCACTGCGGCAATGCTCCAGCATTTTTTCCAGTGCCGAGGGGTCTTCAACCCTCCATTCTATTGATTCATCAACCTGCTTATCAATAATCTTACATTTCCAGGTAATAGACATATTCTTTTAACGAATTAAAATTTGGGTTTTAGGTTGTTGCCGCTTGTCTATAGAATCGGCGAGGTGCGGGTCAGGACTATATACCTTGCTGGATTATTTATTCAAACAAATTGGATAGCAAAGGAGCGTTTTTTTATTCTAACATACAAGCACATAAATAAATATTACTTGGCGTATATGATAGTTAATTGTTTTTCAGTGTAATTGTGCTCGATAGATCTTCAATCGCGGATCCGGATGAGACATATTATGACTCGCGCGCAATGATTCCTGGATACGAGAAGGCATAAAAAAAGGCCGCATCACTGCGACCTTTTGAATTCTGTTTTTTAAGACTATGCGATCCTTTCCAACGTGATATCAAAGATCAGATCTTCACCAGCCAACGGATGGTTGGCGTCGAGAACGATATGATCGTCCGCCACCTGCGCTACAACAACCTGGAACGTATTGCCATGCTCGTCGCTCATCGTCAGGTCCTGTCCAACCTCGGGATTGAGATCTGCAGGGAAATCGCTGCGTGGCACGCTGATCAGGGCTTCCTGTGTCCGCTCTCCATATGCATCATCAACCGGAATATTCACGGTTTTTTTCTGGCCCGGTTCCATGTCCAGTACGGCCTTATCGAAGCCAGGAATAACCTGCCCGCTTCCAACTGTAAACTCAAGCGGTTCGCGGCCGGCAGAAGAATCGAATAGCTCTCCGCTCTTCAGTTTGCCTTCATAATGTACATGTACGGTATCACCGGATTTTACCTGTGCCATATTTGTTGGTTTTTTAATTTTTTAAGAAGCGCGAAGGTAAGTGCTATGCAATTAGAGCCCGGGTTATCTTTAAGGCTCTATGTATCGAATTAGTGTTCTTACGCTGCTTTTGCTATGTGCATTTGTGTCGGAAATGACCGCTCAAGAAATCGTGCCGGGAGCCGCGCGGATGGGTGAATATCTCAGGCTGCTGGCCGGGAAGAAGGTGGCGCTGGTCGTCAACCAGACTTCGGTAGTGGGCAATAGGCTTTTGGCCGATACACTCCTGAAAAGGGCAGTAAGAATATCAAAGATATTCGTTCCCGAACATGGGTTCCGGGGCACCGGAGATGCGGGCGCCCACATCGGTAATTCGCTGGATTCGGCCACCGGCCTGCCGGTGATCTCCTTATACGGGAACAACAGAAAGCCCAGCGCGAGTCAGTTGGCTGACGTCGACATTGTCGTTTACGACCTGCAGGATGTGGGAGTTCGCTTCTATACCTATATATCCACCCTGCAATATGTCATGGAGGCTTGTGCCGAAAATGATCGTCCCCTCATGATACTCGACCGGCCGAATCCGCATGGCGGCTATATCGATGGTCCCATACTGGACACCGCATTGCGGTCATTCATCGGCATGCAACCCATACCCGTAGTGTACGGAATGACGCCTGGCGAATATGCCCGGATGCTGGTAGGGGAGCGGTGGATCAGCAATTATTCCAGGCTTAAATTGGAAGTCATCAAATGCAGTAACTGGCGGCATTCCATGAAGTACAAGCTTCCTGTAGCGCCTTCGCCCAACCTCAGGAGCATGGACGCCATCTATCTCTATCCCTCCATCTGTTTCTTCGAAGGAACGGTGATCAGCGTCGGCAGGGGAACGGACAAGCCATTCCGGCAATGGGGCCACCCGGAGATCCCGCCAAAGGGTATGGACAGCTTCAGGCCTGTGAGCACTGTCGGGGCTGTCCATCCGGTTCTTGAAGGCAAGACTTGCTATGGACATATTGCGGGACCACTGCAGGTCAGCAGCGCCATGCAGGGTATAAATCTGGACTTTCTGCTCGAGATGTATCGGAAGTATCCGGATAAGAAGCAGTTCTTTACGCCATTCTTTGAAAGGCTGGCAGGAACAGCAGTACTTCGCAAGCAGATAATTTCAGGATTGACCGCTGGAGAAATAAAGGCATCCTGGCAGCCCGGTCTGACGGCCTTCGCCGCCATCCGAAAAAAATACCTGCTGTATCCCTGATCCTCTCTAACGCCGGCGGCTTTTGTTTTCGGGCCTAGCTTAGCTTAGAGTAACTTGCCGCGCTGCGGAATGTTCGTATCCATCTACAATTTCTTTAAGTCGCGCATCTGGCTTGCGCATCTGCTTTTTATTGGCACGCTTGGGCTGTTCATAGCGCTCGGCAGCTTCATAAAGCTGGAAGAGGATATCTCCTCCATGCTGCCCGACAGCAAGGGGATCACGACAATCCGGGACGTACTATCACACACAAAGACGGGTGAAAAGCTCGTTTTTCTTGCCTCTTTCCGGGACAGCAGCTATGTTAATCAGGACAGCCTCATATCCGCGACCAAGCTCTATTATGAAGGACTGACGGCATCCTGCGGTAAATGGATCGACACAGCAGATCTTCAGGCCGGCAGCGGTATGGAAGAAAGCATGTCCCGGATTTTTGCGGAGCACCTGCCTTTATTCCTGACAGAGAAGGATTACCTGGCCCTGGACAGCCTGACGAGGCCGGAACGTATCCGTCAATCAGTGGCTGCCAATAAAAAGGTCTTGCTTTCCCCGGCAAGCATCGTTCTGAAAAGCATGATAGCAGCCGATCCCATCGGCATGTCGAAGACCGTCTGGGCAAAGCTGGCATTGCTGCAATTTGATCCGGACTATGAATTGTATGACGGGTACATCTTTTCAAAGAACGGCCGCCGGCTTACGTTCTTCCTGAAGCCAAAGGCGCAATCTTCTGAAACCGGTGTCAACAGTCGCTTCTTCTCGGCCCTGAACGCATATCAGGACTCCTTTGAGGCCGCCCATCCTGCCGTTCACATCACCTATTTCGGAGCAGCAGCGGTTGCTGCGGGAAATGCCAGCCAGATGCGCACGGATACAATGGTTACCCTGTCGGTGACGATCGTGCTGTTGATGGGATTATGCCTGTACTACTTCCGGAAAAAGCGGACACCACTGCTCCTGTTCCTCCCGGTACTGTATGGAGCCTGTATGGGCGTGGCGGTGATGTACCTGGTGCAGGGGAGCATTTCCGTGATCGCTCTCGGAGCCGGCGCGATCGTGATGGGCATTGCAATGGACTATTCCATCCATTTCCTGTCGCATGCCCGCGAATCCGATGATATGGAGTCGACGATCCGCGAGCTGCAGCGCCCGCTCACGGTAGGAAGCTTTACCACCATCGCTGCTTTTCTATCCCTGCGATTTGTGCATCTTCCGTTGTTGCGGGACCTGGGATTGTTCGCGGCCGTCTCGCTGATCGGCGCCGCCTTCTGCACCTTGATATTCCTGCCTCACTTTCCGATCGGAAAGCGGAGCACCGGCGCTGGCAAGCCGACGGTCTTTGAGCGACTGGCAAGGATCGACCTTTCGAAGAGCAGGGTACTGTTGTGGTCCATTATCCTGTTGACGCCACTCATGATCTGGTGGAGCCTGCGTGTGCAATTTGATGATGACCTCATGCACCTGAACTACCTCTCGCCACGCCTGAAGGCGGCAGAGGAAGAGGTTAGCGCAGCTTCTGCATATGCCCTCAGCTCACAGTTTGTGATCAGCCAGGGAAGGACAGAAGAAGAGGCATTGCAGAAGTCGGAGGCCATCTGGCCGCAGCTCGATTCAATGCAGAGGCATGGAATGATCCGTACTTCATCCGTCCCGGCGATGCTCGTCCCTTCCCGGAAGCAGCAGCAGGAGCGCATCGCGCGCTGGACCTCGTTCTGGAATGAAGCACGGCGGACGTCGGTGATTGCTGCCGTGCGTGAGGCTGCCCGCGCGGAGAGCTTTTCTGCCGCTGCCTTTGAACGCTTTGAGAAATCTCTTGTCGAGCCGCCCGCGACCTTGGATTCGCAATCGCTGGTTGACCTGAAATCACTTTTCCCCGGCGGCTTTTCGCGGGATGAGAAGGGGAACTACTACGTTGTAGCTGCGCTCAAGATCCCTCCCAACCATCGCCGGCAGGTGATGACGGCCCTTTCCACAAACAGCGAAGCCACAGTGACCGACCGGCAACAGGCGGCCGCACAGCTGGTTCAATTGCTGAACACCGACTTTCAGAACATTGCCCTGTATTCGTCACTGATCGTATTCTTCGCGCTGCTCATCGCATACGGTCGCATTGAGCTGGCAGTTATTTCGTTCCTGCCAATGGCCATATCCTGGGTATGGATCCTCGGACTGATGGCGATGCTCGGCATCAAGTTCAATATCGTCAACATCATTATCTCCACACTGATCTTCGGCCTCGGCGACGACTACAGCATCTTTACTCTCGATGGTCTGATGGAGCGGTATAAACTGAAATCCGACCATACTTCCTCGGTGAGGCAGGCGGTATATGTCTCCGTTGCCACAGTATTGATCGGACTGGGAGCATTATTGCTGGCCAGGCATCCCGCCTTGCGTTCCATTGCGGCCCTTAGTGTGACCGGTATCCTTTGTGTATTGATTATTTCGCAAACGCTGCAGCCGGCATTGTTCTCTGCGCTGATCCAGCGCCGTGCCGACAAAGGCTTTCATCCATTTACTGCATGGAGCCTGCTGAAGAGCAGCTTCGCTATGACCTGGTTTGTCTTCTGCTGTGTAACGGTATCTGTCGCTGGCATCTTTCTGATACTGTTGTGGCCTTTTCATAGAGGCAGTGGTAAGCTCTTGTTTCATCGCTTGCTTCGTCGCGGCACCTGGAGCGTATTGTACATCATGGGCAATGTCCGGAAGCGTGTCATCAATCGCCGCCTCGCTGACTTTTCAAAGCCAGCGGTCTACATTGCCAATCACTCCTCGTTCCTCGACATCCTGCTGACTACCTCACTGAATCCGCGGTTGGTATTGCTGACCAACAAGTGGGTATATCGCTCTCCGGTTTTCGGCGCCGTCGTCCGGCTGGCCGAGTATTACCCGGTGGCCGACGGTGCAGAGGAAAGCCTGGAGCCATTGAGAGATCTTACCCGTCGCGGATACAGTATCGTGGTGTTCCCCGAGGGAACGAGATCGAAGACAGATCGGGTACAGCGTTTTCACAAGGGCGCCTTCTTCATTTCCGACCGGCTCGGTCTGGATATCGTCCCGCTGGTCATTCATGGCGCTCATTATACAATGCAGAAAGGCGACTGGTTACTGAAGGACGGTACACTCAGCACACATATTTACCCGCGAATCGCTCCTCAGGCACCCATGGCCGCCTCCACTGCGAATGACAAAAATGTAGCGGTGTCGGGTAGTGGAGAAGAAGCCCTGCTTCCTGCATATAGCATCCGTGCGAAAGAGTTCAATGTATGGTTCCGGAAGGAACTGGCCGCCATTAAGGCGATCGACGAAACGCCGGCATATTTCCGGGAGCAGCTGATCAGAAGCTATACATACAAGGGTCCGGTACTGGAGTGGTACTGCCGGGTCAAGACCGGCCTCGAGCGAAACTACGAGACCCTGCACCAGCTCCTTCCGCGCGAAGGTGATATCTATGATCTGGGCTGCGGTTATGGCTTCGCTACATACCTGCTGCATTGGAGCGCCCCCGGGCGACGCATCACGGGTGTTGACTACGACAAGGAAAAGATTGCAACGGCCAGTGCCCTGCACCTGCGCGACGATTTCGTTCGCTTCGACGCGGCGGACCTGCGGGAATATCCGCTCTCCGCCGCGCAGGCAATGATCATTTCAGATGTGTTGCATTACCTCCTTCCCGCGGAACAGGAGACGCTCCTGCTGCGGTGCGTGGCTGCATTAAAGCCGGGTGGAATGCTGATCATCCGCGACGGGGTTACGGAGCTTTCAACCCGCCAGAAGCGAACCGCATTAACGGAATTGTTCTCCACGCGCATTCTTGGATTCAATCAGACTACCAATGAGCTGCACTTCATTTCGCAAAAATGGCTGGAAGCTTTTGCCTCAACCCATAGAATGAGTATCGAGATCCTCGATCAAACGAAATTCACGAGCAACCTGATGTTCGTGTTGCGGAAGCCCTAGCTGAACTAGAGCCCTGATTCAACGCCCCTCTTTTTCAGAAGAGCAATGCCCCAAAGGCACAATGCCAGGACCATCAGTACAGAGACAGGAACAATTGTATCCTGCCAGTTGCCATCCCGCAGTATGATGTTTTGCACACCCGTTAACGCCCAGTGCAGCGGGGATACCCTGGCCGTCAGCTGCAGCGCGTGGGGGAGCAGATCTACCGGTACCCATATTCCCCCCAGAGCAGATAGGATAACTATGGCGATGGAGCCGAATGGCAATGCCTGTGTGCCGCTGCTGAAAAAGGTCCCGATCAGATAACCGAAAGCCGTTGCACAGGCAGCCGTGGACAGCACGACGGGGATCAGCGCGAACGGGTGGAGCCCAAGAGAAAGCGCCGGCAAGCCAAATTTGGGCAGCAGCCAATGCCCGACAGCACACATGCCAAGGAACTGGCAGCAACAGATGAGGGTATTGAATACGATCCTCCCGATCCCGACCCCGTATTCCGCCCCGGGTATCAGCCGTACACGAAGCGAGCTTCCTTCTTCGCGCTCGCGAATGATATTCCCGGAAAGAGGCACAACGATAAAAAACATCCCGAAAATTGCCCAGGCCGGAACATTGTGCTGTACACTATTAATATGTGGAACTGCGGACTCCCGGTTCAGCAAAGCCTCCCTGATTCCAACGCCGCCGCTCAACTTCTCCAGCCGGGTGCTGGCCGAGTCATTTGTCGCACCGGCAATTTTAGACATCCGCGTCACAAGCAAACGGGATGAAGCTGCCGTCACAAACTTCTCCAGCGCTGAACGGATGGCCATCCGGAATGCCGGCCGGGAAACCGGGTCAAAGTAGAGTCGGATGGCCACCGAATCACGTGGTTCCCGTTCGGGCAGCTTCCCCGTTCCGAGCTGGGCAGCCAGAGAATTGGCGATCATATTGGCTGAATTCGCCACTTCACTGCTGGCACCCTTCGGGATGATGATCCCAACATGGTGCTTCCCTTTTTGAAGCGCCTCATTCAGATAGGAAGTACTGACTCCCTGGCCATCAATAGTATCTATCAGATTGAAATTCCGGCTTTGCCTCAGACCGTTCTTTATCTCGGCTGAAAGCGGCCCCTGATCTTCATCCGCAAGCAACAGATCAAAGCGAACCTCCTGATAATCTTTGAAAGGAGCATCCTGGACCAGGGCCATAATTATGATCAGCGCTGCCGGCATCACCAGCAGCATCAGCAATCCTCCCCAGTCGCGCCGTAGCAACAACCATTCCTTATGAACAGTGGCAAGAATGGTGCGGGCTATCGGCATCGTTCCGCAAAGAACGCAAAGCCAACGCAAAGGAGCTTATCTGTGTAATATTCTTATACGGCTGATTCTATACGGGAGGTAACAATTTGTTCATATTGGGGTAACGTTTTCATAATGATGAACGGGGCTTGTCAGGGGGCTCGCCGGGGTACTTTTGCATCAAATTTATTTGTATGATTCGGACGTTCGTATTGCTTGTTTCTTTATTCACATTTCTTTTAGGATTAGACGCTTCAGCCGGGACTATTCAAGGTACAGTAAAAGATGCCCGCGACACTTCTGCAATGATCGGGGTAATTGTTTCCATCCAGAATTCCGATCGCAATGCTCAAACCGACATTGACGGTCACTATGAATTCCAGAACATGCCGGATGGCACCTATACACTGGAATTCAACTATGTAAGCTATACAAAACAAAACGCCACCCTAACTCTCTCCAACGGTGGTATTGCCATTCAGGACATGATGCTGAAAGCTGCAGGCAACCAGCTGGTCGGCGCGACCGTAAATACTGTTCGCCGGACCAATACGGAAACTGCTGTGCTGGCCGAGATACGCAAAACGACCCTGGTGGTCAGCGGTATATCCGCAGCGCAGATCTCAAAGACCATGGACCGGAACGCCGCCGACGTAGTAAAGCGCATACCCGGGGTAACCATTCAGGATGATCGCTTCATCACGATCCGCGGCCTCGCCGACCGGTATAATGCGGTATGGCTCAATGACGCCGGCGCCCCTTCCGCTGAAACAGACAAGAAGGCTTTCTCTTTTGACATCATCCCGAGTGGCCTGATTGACCGTATCCTCATTTTCAAGACGCCTTCTCCAGAACTGCCAGGTGACTTCGCCGGCGGCATGGTGAAGATCTATACCACTTCCATCCCCGACAAGAATACTTACACATTCGGCGTAAGCAGCTCTTACCGCGATGGCTCTACCGGGACCGACTTCTTCTATAATCAACAGTCGTCTACCGACTGGCTGGGTTATGACAAAGGAATCCGAAGCCTGCCGGAACTGGTTACCAATGAGAAGGTGACCTCCACGCAGGCTAACAATAAGGAAGTGAGCAAGTCCTTCGGAAATGATTTTATGCTGTTCAACAAGAAGCAGCCAGTCGATCTTCGTCTGAATGCCTCTGCATCCAATGTCTTTAAGTTCAAGCACTTCAAACTAGGAACGACCCTCGGTCTTACTTATAGCGATGTGTACACCAATTATAATGTAACCCGCCTCGACTACACAGGCGTAGACAAGACCTTCAACTACAATGACCTCCAGTCGAGTAGGAAGGTGAATGTAGGTGGCCTGGCCAACTTCGCCGCTGTTATCGGCAACTCGAAAATTGAGTTCAGGAACCTTTACAACCAGATCGGCAATGCCGCGGTTGTAAATCGTACCTCCAATATCGATAGCTTCAAGGCCCGTGAGGGCGAAGAGCGCTCCTATTCCATGGGCTACGAAAGCCGCGCAACCTATTCCGCGCAGCTGAGCGGCAACCACCACAATTCTTCCGACACCCGGAAGTACACCTGGACACTGGGCTACACTGATCTGTTTAAGAACTCTCCGGACCTGAGGAAGATCAAGTATCTGCAGGACCCCAGCACCGGCAAGTTCACAGCCCAGGTTTCTCCCGGCTCTCCCGACATCAACAATGGCGGCGGTCGCTACTATTCATACCTGTTTGAGAATGTTTATTCCTTCTCTCACCAGTTCTCACAAAAGATCAACCTCGGCAATTTTGACTTTGACCTGAATCTCGGCAACTATGTAGAATACAAAAAGCGGAATTTTGAGGCAAGGGAACTGGGATATAGTCTCGTAGTGAACAGCGCTGAGACGCGGAACATGCTATCTCTGCCGATCAACGAGATCTTTGCCGATGAAAATGTCGGCGGTGACGGACATTTCAAGATCAGCGAAATCACTGCTGACTATGATAAGTACAACGCATCCAACAGGCTGATCGCATCATTTGTTTCGCTGACTCTCCCGGTCTCTGCACGCCTAAAGGTTGTAACAGGTGTACGATTTGAGAATAACCTCTATAAGCTGACAGGCTACAGCTATCCGGATACGCTAAAGCCTGAAGTGACTACCAACTTCCTGCTTCCGAGCCTTAATGCTACCTATAACTTCTCCACCAGGAGCCTCCTCCGTCTTGCTTACGGCAAGACAGTCAACAGGCCTGAGTTCCGGGAGACCGCTCCGTTCTTCTTCTACGACTTTGACCGCCGCGCAGGCACTTATGGAGCACTGTTTCCAACCAGCTTCTCGGGTAACGGTGGCGATACGCTGAAGGTCGCTCAGATCCACAATTTGGATCTGCGCTATGAGTTCTATCCGACTTCAGGTGAAGTGATCCAGATCGGCGGATTCTACAAGCACTTCCAGGACCCGATCCAACAGGTCAGCTATTATAATGGTGACCGGGCCTTCCGTTTTATCAACGCAAAGAGCGCCTATGTGTATGGGGTTGAAGCCGATGTTCGCAAGAATCTCCAATTCCTGGATGATAAGTGGAACACCAGCTTCCTCAAAAACTTTACTGTAGTAGGCAACCTGGCGCTTTCAAAGAGCGAGCTGAAAATTGATACCAGCGGACGGACCAGCCTCCTGCCCAACACACCACTGGAAGGTCAATCCAATTACGTGATCAACACCGGTATCTTCTACCAGTCCGACAGCCTCGGTCTGCAGGGATCATTGCTTTACAACGTTTACGGTCCACGTGCTTATTCCCTTGGCACAGTTGACGACGGAAGCATTGGTGAACTCGCATTCCACTCTCTGGATCTGACCCTGACGAAGACCATCAACAAGCACTACCAGATCAACTTCGGCGTGCAGAATCTGCTCGACCAATCTTTCCGGTTCGTGGTAGACGGCAACCAGGACCAGAAGTTCAAGTCCGACGACCTGCTGTACAGCTCGTACAAGCCGGGCCGCTACTTCACACTGGGGGTACGCGTCCGCTTTTAACCTTTTCTGAACAGGCCGGTTCTTCATACGAAGCGCAGATCCTCAGGGATTTGCGCTTCTTTTTTGGGGGTAGGGTGTGGATAAGAGGCTTGTTCATTTTAAGGTAACACAGGCCTAACGGTAACGTAACACTGCCCGGATACTTTCGCGTCAAATTCTAATCAGAACAACAATTTTTATGAAGAAGACACTTTTACTCGCTGGAATTTTCCTGGCGCTCGTAAGCCCTGCGTTTGCCAGATTAATTACACCAGTCGTAGTCCAGGGAGAAATCAACACGAATACCCGCTGGACGAATGACAAGCAGTATCTGTTGAAAGGCTACGTTTATGTAGACAGCAATATTACTCTTACCATCGACAGCGGTGTTACCGTTTTCGGCGATAAGGGTACAAAAGGCACACTGATTGTCGAGCGCGGCGCGAAGATCTTTGCCAACGGAACCAAGGAATTCCCGATCGTTTTTACATCTAACGAAGACATGGGAGCGCGTAACTACGGCGACTGGGGAGGTGTTATCATTTGCGGTAAGACTCCTACTAATTGGGGCGCCGATCACCAGGTGGAAGGCGGTCCACGTTCACTCTACGGAGGAAATGATCCTTTAGATAATTCCGGCCGAATGAGCTATGTGCGTATCGAGTTTGGCGGTATCGCTTTCTCTCCGAACAATGAGGTAAACTCACTGTCTCTTTATGCTGTAGGAAGCGGCACACAACTGGACCATATCCAGGCTTCATTCAACGGTGACGACGCTTTTGAATGGTTTGGCGGTACAGTGAATGCCAAGTATCTGGTTGCTTACAAGTCAGTAGATGACGATTTTGACAACGACCTGAACTTTAGTGGCAAGAACCAGTTCGGTGTAGCACTTCGCGAGCCGTATGTTGCTGACGCTGCGAGTGGTTCAAAGGGCATGGAGTGCGACGCTTACCAGGCCGGTACCTACAGTGGTATCCCTTACCTGGCCGGTCAGTGCAACACAGGCGTTTGGTCTAATCTTACCCTGGTAGGCCCTCAGAAGACTCCGGGTACTTCCAATCACAACACAGGCAGCAATATTGCCGCGATTCATATCCGCCGCGGTGCTGGCCTGAGCGTGCTCAACAGCGTGGTTGTCGGCTGGCCGGTAGGTGTTCTGTTTGACGAATCTGCTACTACTTTCGGTTCTACTACTGCCAACATCGCTTCTCAGACATTGCAGTTCCGCAACAACATCATCGCCGGTGTTGTGAATTCCAACGGTCCGCGCGACGTATTCTATGTAAAGGATGGCGCACGTAACAACACGCCGACTGTAACTTCTGCAGACACGACAACCGGTATGCCTTTCAGCCCATTTGTAGGTCCTTATACATTCCTGTATGGTGCAGCATTCGGTAACAGGGTAAATGCTGCCGATAACAGCGCGACCGGCGGTCTTAACCTCACTGACCCGTTCAACCTGGGTAACCCGAACATGATCCCGTTGGCTACCTCTGCCGCTCTTACCGGTGCTGACTTCACTAACAGCAAGGCCAGCGATCCGTTCTTCGACCGTACAACCTATGTTGGTGCTTTCGGTACAAATAACTGGATGGATACATGGACGAACTTCAACCCGATCAACACCAACTACGATGTTCTCCGTCACGGTGTAAACGTGGGTGTATCCAATATCGCCTCAAACCTCAAGAGCCTGACCGTTTCTCCGAATCCAGCTTCAAATGTTGCAGTGGTAGCATTTGACCTGACGGAGCGTTCCAATGTTCAAGTGGGTCTGTACGACATCACCGGCAAGCTGGTGAAGGAAGTGTTTAACGGTGAGAAGCCGTCCAGCACTTATGCATTCAACATTGATCTGACCAATGTTCAGTCTGGCCTGTACTTCGTACGTGTAGCTTCTGCTGCCGGCCAGGTGACTGCTAAGATTGTTGTTTCTAAGTAATCTGTTCATAGAATTTTTCGGAAACCGGGGGCCCAGGCTCCCGGTTTTTCTTTTGCCTTTCTTTGCAGATCCATATGAACACACGGCAGCTCTTTCAGCAACACGTTGCCCAGACATCCCCTGCACCTATTGGCTTGCACATCGTCCGCGCAGAAGGGGCGAAGCTTTGGGATGCTGACGGAAAGGAGTATATCGACCTGATCGGAGGCATATCTGTCTGTAACGTGGGGCACCGCCATCCCAATGTCGTTGCCGCCATCCGGAAACAGGCGGATGCCTATCTCCATGTGATGGTGTACGGAGAAGTCATTCAAAGCCCGCAGGTGGATTATGCGCAGCTTCTGACGCAACATCTTCCTGCCACCCTGGATTGCGTCTATTTTACGAACAGCGGTGCAGAAGCTGTGGAAGGCGCCATCAAGCTCGCGAGACGCGTTACCGGCCGGCCGAATATCCTTGCGGCCGGCAACAGTTATCATGGGAATACGACAGGCGCGTTGGCGCTGATGGGTGACGAATATTGGCGACATGCATTCCGTCCCCTTATGCCGGGCGTCTATCATGGAGACTACAATTCCAGTGACCTCGTCGATCAGATCAATACCTCGACGGCTTGCGTGGTACTGGAGACGATACAGGCCGAAGCGGGGGTAATAGAGCCGAACACAGGATGGCTGCAGTCTGTAAGGGAAAAATGCAGCGAAACCGGAACACTGCTGGTGCTGGATGAGATCCAGTGTGGATTCGGTCGCACGGGGAAGCTTTGGGGTTTTGAGCACTATGGGATCGTACCCGATATCCTTTTGCTCGGGAAGGCTCTTGGTGGGGGCCTGCCGCTGGGGGCATTCATCGCTTCGCATTCGCATATGCAGACGCTGACCCATGACCCCGTCCTCGGACACATTACCACATTCGGAGGGCATCCGCTTAGCTGTTCCGCCGGACTTGCAGCAATGAACGCCCTGTTAGAAGAGCGAATGATCGAAACCGTTCGGGAGAAGGAGCAGCTCTTCCGCAAGTATCTTGTACATCCTGTCATACGGTCTATCCAATCCAAAGGCCTGCTTATTGCGGTCCGTCTGGATAGCAGTGAGGCCGTGATCCGGACGCTGGGAAGGGCGCTGGAAAAAGGCGTCTTTTCGGATTGGTTCCTGTTTGCTCCTGACTGTATCCGGATAGCCGCGCCGCTGACGATCTCCGGTCAGGAGATCGAGGACGCCTGCCGGGTGATCGTTGACGCCCTTGATTAGCATGAAAAAAAACCGGCCCAGGGGCCGGTTGATCAGGGGGACAGGGGAAGGATTATTTCAGAGTAACGGTATATGTCTTGCCGTTCACGGTATAATTGGCTTGTGCATCGCAGCTGCCATTGCCATAATCGAGTGTGCGGGGATTGGCGCCTGCAGGAGTGATGGTTACTACACCGCTTTCGATCCAGCGACAGTTAAGCGCGACATGAAGTGGGGTAGTGATCTGCATATCAAACGTTCTTCCATTGGCGCGGGTGATTGTACCGTTGCCGCTTATTTCATATACGTCATCATTCCAGGCGGGGGTATTGAAGCCGCTGAGCCAGGTACGAGTACGTGTGCTGGACCAGGAAATGGTGCCGTTACCATTGGCAAGCACGATCTGACCATCCACGACGATATCGTATTTGGGATTTCCTGAGGCATCGTTGCTGGTGTAGCTGACCGATTTTGTCCCGGAGACCCCATTATCATTCTGGAAGTAATTGTCAAAAGTAATGGTGTGTGTATGGCCCATCTCACGATACTTGCCGGTATAGGTCACGATGATCTTACCCCTGCGATTCACGCCGTCATTGCAAAGGCAGTTGGTAGGACCGAAGTCAACGGTGAGGACATGCGGAGAAACCGTTGTGTCATTGGTAATGTTCGCACAGGCGCTCAGCACATTGGAGGAATAGAGCATTTTGTAGCTTGACAGGGAACCGCTGGTGCCGGCCTCATCAGTGATGCTCTGGGCATCCGAAAAGGTTTTTTCGAGGATGGCATGTTCTGTGGCATATCCGGTATCTTCATTGTCTTTGAGATTCTTGCGGCAGGCGGACAAGCCGATAAGCGCGGCCGAAACCAGAAGAAGGGTAGTTCGTGATTTGAGGGGGAAGTACATTGGTTTTGTATTTATGAAAGCTCAGACAAGTGACGACAAGATAGGTTTAAGACAATGAAAAAAAATATGGGGGCTGTTTTATGGCATAGTGTTTGGACTGCGGGCTTACTTTTGCGCCACGCTGGCCGTTGAACGTAAAATATGAATATTTCTATTATTGGTACAGGTTATGTCGGGCTGGTAAGCGGCACCTGTTTTGCAGAAATGGGCAATGATGTCGTATGTGTTGACATTAATGAAGCCAAGATAGCACGCCTGCGAGAAGGCAAGACTCCCATTTATGAGTCGGGATTGGAGACACTCCTGCAACGAAACATAAAGGAAGGACGGCTCACCTTTACCACGTCCCTGGAAGAGGGCGTTGCCAAGGCGCAGATCATTTTCCTCGCCCTGCCTACACCGCCGGGTGCAGACGGCTCCGCTGATCTGCAGTTTGTGCTCGATGTGGCCGACAAGCTGGGCGATATCATTGACCGCTATGTCGTCGTAGTCAATAAGAGTACTGTTCCCGTCGGCACTGCGGAACAGGTTTCGGCGGTCCTTTCCCATAAGCTCGACGCTTCCTTATTTAATGTGGTTTCGAATCCTGAGTTTCTCCGGGAAGGCGTAGCCGTGGAGGACTTCCTGAAGCCGGACCGCGTCATTGTCGGAACCACCTCAGAGCGTGCAAGAAAGCTGATGGAAGAGCTGTATGCACCTTTCGTGCGCCAGGGAAATCCCATCTTCTTCATGGATGAGCGCAGCGCGGAAATGACCAAATATGCCGCCAATGCCTACCTCGCCATGCGCATCTCATTCATGAATGAAATGGCCAACCTGTGTGAAAAAGCAGGGGCGGACGTAGATCATATCCGCATCGGTATGGGTGCCGACACCCGCATCGGCAAGCGTTTTCTATTCTCAGGTGTCGGCTATGGCGGCTCCTGCTTTCCTAAAGATGTGCAGGCCCTGGTACAGACCGCCCGGGACCTGGATTATGATTTCCGCATTGTGGAGACGGTCATGCAGGTCAACCAGCTACAGAAGGCCCGGCTGGGTCTGAAGATCTGCGACTACTTTGGCTCCAATCTCGCCGGAAGGACTTTTGCCGTCTGGGGATTGGCATTTAAGCCGGAGACCGACGATATCCGGGAAGCGCCTTCACTGGAGCTGATCCGCGAGCTGCTCGCCGCCGGCGCTAAGATCCGCGCCTTTGATCCCGAAGCCACCAATAATGTCCGTTCCGTTCTGGGAGATGCTATCTACTATGCCAACGATCAGTATGATGCGCTTCAGGGAGCAGACGCACTGGCCATCGTGACCGAATGGAGCGAGTTCCGGAATCCGGATTTTGACCGCATGATGGATGCTCTGGCCTTTCCTGCCATTTTCGATGGCAGGAATGTATTTACGCTCGAGAAGATGAGCACCTTAGGGTTCCACTATGAAAGTATCGGACGCAAAACGATCCACCAGGCAATACGCCCTGAATTGCAGCCTCAGCCGGAAAAGATCGTCCATAGCAGAGGTCTTTAATTGCCCCTGTTTGTCAGGCATTTTTTCGAACGACCTTATTGATCTTATAGCAACAAAGTAATTTCCGATACTACCATGAACAGCGAACAAGGAGCAAATGAAAGCAGCAACGCAGGTGCTTCATCAATGAATGAACCTAAGCGCATCCTTATCACAGGAGCTGCAGGCTTCCTGGGCTCCCACCTTTGCGACCGCTTCATCCGGGAAGGCTATACGGTAGTGGGCATGGACAATTTGCTCACCGGAAATATCCGCAATATAGAGCACCTCTTTCCGCTGAAGCAATTCTCCTTCTATCACCACGATGTGAGCCGCTTCGTTCATGTTCCCGGCAAGGTCGACTACATCCTGCACTTTGCTTCGCCAGCTTCTCCGATAGACTACCTGAAAATGCCGATCCAAACGCTGAAGGTGAGCTCCCTCGGCACGCACAATCTGCTGGGTCTTGCTAAGGCCAAGAATGCCCGCATCCTGGTGGCCTCCACATCGGAAGTTTATGGCGATCCGTTGGTGCATCCGCAGACGGAAGAATACTGGGGCAATGTGAATCCCATCGGTCCGCGTGGGGTATATGATGAGGCAAAGCGCTTCATGGAGAGCATCACCATGGCTTATCATAACTATCATGGCGTCGAGACCCGGATCATCCGCATTTTTAATACTTACGGCCCCCGCATGCGTCTTGATGATGGCCGCGCGCTTCCGACATTCATGAGCCAGGCACTCCGCGGCGAAGACATCACGGTCTTTGGAGATGGCTCTCAGACCCGCTCATTCTGTTATGTCGAAGACCTGGTGGATGGCATCTACCGCCTGCTGCTTTCGGACTATCACATGCCGGTCAACATCGGGAACCCGGCCGAGATCACGCTCCAGGAGTTTGCCGAAGAAGTGCAGCAGCTGATCGGCGGCAGCTCGAAGATCGTGTACCAGCCGCTACCTCAGGACGATCCAAAGCAGCGCCAGCCGGACATCACAAAGGCAAAGGAACTGCTCGGATGGGAGCCGAAAGTGGCTCGCAACGAGGGTCTGAAGAAAACATTAGACTACTTCCGCGCTGCACTGTAAAGAAATTCGCGGCGGGGCTATGCGCGAAAACGCAGCTTAATTACTTTAGTGCACATTTGTTGACATGAGCACTAAGTCAAAATACAGGCCCTGGCGCTTTCCTAAAAACAGGCTGGAGACTTTCAGCGATGGCGTGTTCGCGATCGTTATCACGCTGTTGGTGCTGGAGTTGAAAGTGCCTACCATGGCCCACATGGAGGACACAAAGCAGGTCGTTGCAGAATTGATGCTGGTGCTTCCGAAGGTGTTTAGCTGGATCGTCAGCTTCTTCTTTGTGGCGCTTGTCTGGATGCATCATCACCAGATAATGCATATGAGCACCATGTCCAACTACAAAGTGGTCTGGATCAATATTTTTCTGCTGCTCTTTATTTCCTTCCTGCCATTCCCCACAGCACTGATGGGACATTATCCCGGCCAGCCTTTGATCGTAACGATCTGGGGCCTCACCATGTTCCTGGTCACGTTTTCGCTCGCGTTGCTATACGCCTATTGCTCCCGCTACTTCCTTCGGCCGGAGTACGACCCTGCTGTTGTCAGAAAACATGTGATCATGTCCTTCCTGGCCAGCCCGGTCCTCTATCTCCTCGCCGCCAGTCTGAGCTGGTGGTCGCTGAAAGTGGCCTATACCTTGTATGTGCTGGTGCCCTTGCTGTTCATCATGCCGCTCGACAGGGAACTGGCGACGGCAGGTGGAGATATTCCTGAGGAGGACTAGACGACCACAGCTTCCAAGTCGTAGTCAAAAGCTTTTGTGATCTCGACGTTTACGAACTCGCCGATCGGCAAGGCGGTCTTACTGTGGATCACCACCTCGTTGTCTACCTCCACGCTGTCAAACTCTGTGCGCCCGAGATAGCGTCCCGCTTCCTTCTTATCGATAAGTACCTTAAAAGTCTGGCCGACCTTCTCCTGATTCTTCTCGTAAGAGATGTCCTGCTGCACTTCCATGATCTCCTCGGCGCGGGCTTGCTTTTCAGCCGCAGGCACATCATCCGTCAGACCATAAGCAGGGGTGTTCTCTTCGTGCGAATAGGTAAATATGCCAACGCGATCAAAGCGTTGTTCCTCGAGGAAGGTCTTCAGTGTATCCACATCGTTGCGGGTTTCACCGGGGAAACCGGCGATCAATGTAGTCCTCAGGCAAATGCCGGGTACGCGTTCCCGTACCTGTCCGAGCAGCTCTTCCATCTCAGCCTTCGTGATATTGCGGCGCATGGCCTTCAGCATCGGGTCCGAGGCATGCTGCAAGGGCATGTCGAGGTAGTTGCAGATGTTGTCGCGCTCGCGCATCACGTCCAGGATCTCCAGTGGGAATTTCGAGGGGTAGGCATAATGAAGGCGGATCCAATGGAGTCCTTCGATGTCGCTCAGGTGCTTCAGGAGATCGGGTAGCGCGCGCTTCTTATAAATATCCAGTCCGTAATAGGTCAGCTCCTGGGCGATCAGCATGATCTCTTTGACGCCCCGGCGTACCAGCGCTTTGGCTTCATGAACGATGTCTTCGATCGTCTTGCTGGTGTGATTGCCGCGCATCAGTGGAATCGCACAAAACGCGCAGGTACGGTTACAGCCTTCTGCAATTTTGAGATAGGCATAGTGCGAAGGAGTTCCCAGGAGGCGTTCTCCGATCAGGTCCTTTTTATAGTCTGCATTGAACTGCTGCAGCATCAGGGGAAGTTCCATCGTGCCAAACCAGGCATCCACTTCCGGAATCTCGAGGGCCAGATCATTCCGGTAACGCTCGCTGAGGCAGCCGGTGACGAATACCTTATCCAGCTTTCCGCGCTGCTTCAGATCCACCTGCTCGAGAATCGTATTGACGCTCTCTTCCTTGGCCTTGTCAATGAAGCCGCAGGTGTTCACCACGACGATATTGTGGTCGAGACGAGCATTCTCATGCACAGCCGCAATATTATTGGCAATGAGCTGGCCGCTCAGCACCTCGCTATCCACCAGGTTCTTGGAGCAGCCCAGTGTGATAATATTGACCTTGTCTTTTTTTAGAGTCTTGGCTTTCAATGGAAATGGAACTTTACGATCAACACAGTTTCTAACTTTATTTTCTAAAGAAAATCCGCACAGGCACCCCGCTGAAATTGAAATGGGTGCGCAGCTTGTTCTCCAAAAAGTTGCGGTATTGTTCCTTCACCGCATCCGGGTGGTTGGTGTAGAAGGCGAAGGCCGGGACCGGTGTAGGCACCTGGCTCACGTATTTGATCTTCACCGCATGACCGCGCATCAGTGGTGGCGGGAAGCGCTCAATCTCCTTACCCATTACATCATTCAGATGTGAGGTGGTGATGCGGCGGCGGCGGTTCTCAAATACCTCGATCGCCTTTTCCATGCCCTGGAAGATCCGCTGCTTCTCAGATGCTGAGATAAATATTACAGGAACGTCTGTAAAGGGTGCAATCTTCTGCTTGATGGCCTTCTCGTAATCGCGGGCCGTGTTTGTCTCCTTGTTGACAAGGTCCCACTTGTTTACAAGAAGCACAATTCCCTTGCCTTTCTTCGCGGCCAGCGCGAATATGCTCACATCCTGTGCAGTGACGCCTTTCTCGGCATCTATAAGCAGCATGCAGACATCCGCTTCGTCCATCGCCCTGATAGCGCGGATCACCGAATAGAATTCCAGGTCCTCATGCACATTCTTCTTCTTACGGATACCCGCCGTATCGATGAGTACGAACTCGCGGTTAAAGAGGTTGTAATGTGTATGAATGGTGTCGCGGGTAGTGCCGGCGATATCGGATACGATCGTGCGCTCCTGGCCCACCAACGCATTCAGCAAGGTGCTCTTCCCGGCATTTGGCTGTCCGATGATGGCAAATTTGGGAACGGCGTCCGGGTCGTCCGCCTCAGCATCCAGCGGGACTTCCGGCTTGGGAATATACTCGGTAAGCTCGTCCAGCAAGTCCCCTGTACCGGAGCCGGAGATGGAAGACACAAAAAATGTCTTGTCGAATCCCAGTCCATAGAACTCATTCGCCAGGAGGGCTCGCTCCGGATTGTCCACCTTGTTCACTACCAGCAAGACAGGCTTCCGGCTGCGCCTCAGCAAATTGGCCATGTCATCATCCTGACCGGTGATGCCGGTTAATGCATCCACCACGAAAACCAGCGCATCGGCTTCGTCCAGAGCGATCAATACCTGCTTCTTAATCTCAATCTCAAATACATCTTCACTGGACGATACGAATCCCCCGGTGTCAATCACATTGAATTCTTTTCCATTCCAGTTGGCTATTCCGTATTGCCGGTCTCTTGTAACGCCGCTGACGTCATCGACGATCGCCTTGCGCTGCTCGAGCAGCCGGTTGAAGAGGGTAGACTTGCCCACATTGGGTCGTCCGACTATGGCAACGGTATATCCAGGCATATCTAATAATTTATCAAAAGGGCGGCAAAAGTACGGGATAATCAGGCCCCTACATGGTTATGTCCCGTTAAATGATGACGCATTGGCTACCTTTAGTCCCTTCTTTTCAGGAATTATCACGTAGACGTATGAAAAAAATACTTTGCGCCGCACTTGCTTGTCTGAGCCTGGCCGGCATCGCTAACGCAGCCCCCGGAGATACCACCTGGGTGCAGGCGCAGAATAATATTCAGCTTACGGCCTATGGCGCCTTCGATGCGCCGGTTGTGTTTCCGTCGGGAGCCAATAGCTACCGGAAGATCTATATGGTGTTCACCATGGGTGAGTACGTCTGCCCGGGCAGCCCCCAGTATTGCCACCAGTGGGACTATGATGTGCACAACATCATTATGACGCCAGCCGGCGATACCATGGAGATCTCCCGTTTCATCACGCCGTATGCCACATCCGGCGTTCCGCGGTTCCCTTCCACCTGGTCACACCGCTACATTTTTGACGTTACCGATTACTACCCGCTGCTGAAGAATAATGCAGCCCTGCGCATTTTTTACTCCGGCTATTCATACGGCTTCACGGCCAATGTACGATTCGCGTTCATCGAAGGAATACCGGAACGGAATGTGATGGGCATCTCCAAAATCTGGAATGGCGGATATCCTTACGGCAACGCCGCCAATCCAATCGAGAATAATGTCGCCCAGGTCAGCAGGACTGCCCCGGCCGGCGCCCAGTCTGCCGAGCTGAAATTTACGGTTACCGGACATGGTGCCGATGCTAATCAATGCTGCGAGTTCGCCAGCCACAACTATCAGGTAAAGGTCAATGGAGGCAGTATCGCCACGAAGGCGATCTGGCGGTCTGATTGCGGCGAGAATGAGCTTTATCCCCAGGGAGGCACCTGGATCTTTGAAAGAGGCAACTGGTGTCCGGGCGCTATCGTGAATGTGAATACCCACAAGCTAACCGGCGTAAGCGGAGGCAACAACTATACACTGGATGTTGATTTTGATCCTTACACTGTGGCGAGCAATTTCGGGTCGTACAATGTGACCGGAAACGTGATCTATTACGGGGCCTACAACAAGACCACCGACGCATCTGTGGAGGATATTATTGCGCCGACAGATTTCGAAGGTCACTTCCGCGAAAACCCCTGTGATGGAAAGCCTGTTGTCACCATCCGCAATACCGGTGCAACCGCCATCACCTCCATGCGCATCAGGTATGGAGTGAAGGACTCTGTAGCTGCCAGCTACGATTGGAGCGGCAGCCTGCTGCCTTCTGCCGAGACACAGATCACCTTGCCGGAACTGGCAACACTCAAGACCATGTCGCTGAACTCCGTCTCCGGAACCTTCCAGTTCCAGGCGCAGATCGTGAATGTGAATGGCGCTGCCGATAATTATGCACAGAACGATACACTCCGTTCTTTCTTCACCGTGGCACCGACCTGGCCAAATACCTTCATCGTGTATATGAAGACGAATTCGGCGGGCGTGTCAGGAGTAGGGCAGAACCCCAGTGAGACCAGCTGGAAGATCACCGATGCTTCCGGAAACATTGTCGCTTCGCGTACTAACGCCAATATCAGCACGACCTATAATGACACCGTATCGTTGCCCCAGACCGGCTTCTACAAGCTTACCATCACCGATCAGGGATGTGACGGATTGCATTGGTGGCTGTGGGATGCCAATCCGGGGCAGGGAATCACCGGCGGCAATCTGGTAGTCCGGGATTACAGCATGGGGCTTCCGATCCCGATGAAGAATTACAGCTATACCAGCTCCAATTATCATGATGATTTCGGGTGCAGCTATACGCAGAACTTCACTACTGCAGGTTATCCGGCAGGCGTACATACGGCCGGCCATCAGACATCTTCGATCGTTGCTTATCCGAATCCTGCGCGCAATTCGATCAATGTTGCCCTGCGCGGCGCCGGTACAATTTCAGGAGAGATCCGCATGATTGACGCGCTGGGGCAGGTGGTTCATGTTCAGAAGGCCACCACATCCGAGACACTTATTGATGTTTCGCGCCTGGCTCCCGGCATCTACAACGTCATCTACACTGACAAAGACAATGTCAGGACCGCTACAAGAGTGACCCTGGTGAAGTAAGAGTTGGTGGAAGCTTGGAGTTTGTAGCTTTTTGCAAAGAGCTTACACCCTTCTTATGCCTCGCCATTTGCTTCGATTCCCGAAAATATCCCCTGGATTACCGGAACTACATTTGTAAGTCGTTGAAAAATAGTCACATGATTTGAAACCGCATAATATACGGGTGAGATGGCTTTGAAGCGCGGGTCGCTAAAAACCAAAAGGGTTCGACTGAAAACAAAAAGGGTTCGAGTCGAAACCAAAAGTGTTTTGGTCAAAAACCTTAGGGTTTAAGTTTAAACCATTAATCTTTGAGTCCAAAACCTTAGGATTCGACTCGAAACAAAAGTGTTCGAGCCCAAACCATTAGTGTTCGAGTTGAGAACCTTAGTGTTCGAGTCGAAACCCTTAGTATTTGAGTCTAAACAAAAGTGTTTGAGCCCGAACCATTAGTGTCCGAGTTGAAACCCTTAGTGTTTGAGCCCAAACCCTTAGTGTTCGAGGCCAAACCATTAGTGTTTGTGCCCGAACTCTTAGAATTCCGATGGAATCCTTTCGGGTTAGCCTGGAAACCTCAGGGTTTGGGTTCAAACCATTTGTGTTTCGACTTGAAACCTCAGGTTTCGACTTGAAACCTCAGGTTTTGAACTCAAACACTTTTGTTTCGACTTGAAACCTCAGGTTTCGAATTCAAACCCTTAGGTTTTAAGCTTGAACCCTCAGGTTTTGAAATGAAATCATTCGTGTTTTCAGTCGAACACTATGGGTTTTCGAGGCTGTGAGAAGGGAAAAATGCAGCTGGAAACGCCATTTTGAAGTGTAGCAATGCAACGTCAGGCATGCAGAATATCTTACAATATGGCCGGGTTTGGTACACTCAAGTATATCACTACCCATATTGCAAATTGCCGATTGCTTAATCATTCGTCTCCACACCCAGCCTGATCTCCCAGGTCCGCGTTTGTTCGCCGAAGGCTGTGCGCACGCGCTCGGCGTGGGTGTCGGTGAGTATGACCTGACCGAATCCCGGGCTCTGAATGATCTGAAGCAGGGATTCCATCCGCTGCTGGTCCAGCTTCTCAAAGACATCGTCCAGTAACAGGATCGGCAGCTTGCCGGACTTCTCACTGATCCAGGCGTACTGCGCCAGCTTCAAGGCAAACAAGAAGCTCTTCTTCTGTCCCTGAGAGCCAAATTGTTTCAGGACCATCCCGCTAATAAAAAACTGCAGATCATCCCGGTGGATGCCCTTGGTGCTCCGCTGCAAACGGAGGTCCTGCTCAAAACACTGCTGTAGCAGTCCGGCAAGCGGGGATCGGTTCAGCTCGCTGTCATAGTCTATCAGGATCTGCTCGTTTCCTTTCGAAAGCCGATGATAGAAGTCATTTAATAATGAAGTAAAATCTCTCAGGAAAAGTTGACGATGTTGATGAATATAGCTTCCGGCCTCCGTCAGTTGTGAATCATAGAACCGGAGTTCATCCCGGTTAGAGGAGGGACGAATGGCCTGGAGCTTCAGCCAGGCATTCCGCTGCAACAGGACCCGTTGGTATAATAGCAGCCGCTCCAGATATAGTCTGTCGGTCTGGCTGAGAATGCTATCCAGCCAGTGACGCCGGCCCTCACTGCCTTCGTTGATGATGGCCATATCGTCCGGCGCGATCATCACCGCAGCATATTTCCCAATATGATCGGCTACGCGCTCATACTCAACACTGTCGGCAGTGACTTCTTTCTTGCCGGCTTTCCATTTACAGACAATTGTCTCATTCCGGTCCTTATCCCGGAATATTCCTTCCACGCGGAATCCGTCCGTCCCCGCCTTGATGCTATGTTGCTGCTGGGCAGAGAAATAGCTCTTGGTATAACACAGGTAGTAAACCGCATCCAGCAGGCTCGTTTTGCCGCTCCCGTTCGGGCCTGTAATACAGGTGATGTTCTCCGGGAAGCTGAATCCGGCATGATCATAGTTCCGGAACTGCGTCAGTGTTATTTTGACAAGCTGGCTCAATGTGGTGCAAAGAACGGGCATACGGAGTTTTACTTCCGGGGCGGTTTTGGAGGCTTATTATTAAGAGGCTTATTATTAATAGGTAGTTACGGTTGGCAACAGCCTGAATGAATTCGCCCCCTCCCCCGGACTCAAAACGTTTTTTCCTTATTTTCGCACAAATTTCTACGAAGCGTGCCTACTCCTTTCGGTAAAGAAACGTACCTGTACTGGTATGAGATCATGTTGCTCCTCCGCCGTTTTGAAGAAAAGGCAGGGCAGCTTTATGGCATGCAGAAGATTCGCGGTTTCTGTCACCTGTATATAGGTCAGGAAGCGGTAGCGGCCGGTTGTATGACTGCTATTCGCGATGATGACAATATGATTACCGCTTACCGTGACCACGGTTTGGCCATTGCCAAGGGCATGTCAGCTAAGGAATGTATGGCAGAGCTTTATGGAAAAGCTACCGGCTGCACCAAAGGCAAGGGCGGTTCCATGCACTTCTTTTCCAAGGAAAAGCGCTTCTTCGGAGGCCACGGAATTGTGGGTGGACAGATCGGGATGGGTGCAGGCATTGCATTCGCAGAACAGTACCTCGATACCGACCGGGTGACGCTTTGCTTCTTCGGAGATGGCGCGGCCCGTCAGGGTTTGCTGCATGAGGCCTTTAATATGGCCATGCTGTGGCAGCTTCCGGTGATCTTCATTTGTGAGAATAACCATTATGCAATGGGTACATCGGTGGAGCGCACCTCAAAAGTGCTCGACATCTACCGCATGGCGGATGCATACGATATGCCGGGCGATACGGTGGACGGCATGAGCTGCGAAGCTGTTCATACCGCTATGGAGCGTGCCGTAAAGCGTGCCCGTGAAAAGGGTGGCCCGACCTTCCTGGAAATCAAAACCTATCGTTACCGTGGTCACTCCATGAGCGATCCCGCGAAATACCGCACCAAGGAAGAACTGGAGGAATACAAGGAAAAAGATCCGATCAATCAGGCCCTGAAAAAGATCCAGGACGAGAAATGGGCAACCGATGAAGAGATCGAGGCTATCAATGAAAAGGTGCGCGCCGAGGTAGAAGAGTGTGTAACCTTCGCCGAGGAAAGCCCATGGCCGGACGACAGCGAGGTGTTCAAGGATATCTATGTCGATGACGACTATCCGTATATCACCGATTGATAGCAGCCAGCCGGACGCTTTTTAATATGAGGACAAGGCTGTCCAGGGAAATCACTACTAAATCAGAATTAAAATAAAAATACTCAGAGCAGATCTGAGGTTCAAAAAAAGATGGCAACAACGACTAAGGTCCAGACACAACCGCTGAGCAATCGTACATCGGATAGCAACGAGGACAATCCCATGGAGCGGATCCAGGGTATTTATGAAAGTAATAAGAAGGTGATCAATGGGGTGCTGACAGCAGTTCTGCTGATCGGCGCTGCAATTTTTGCATACTTCCGCCTTTATCTCGCACCACGTGAGAACAAGGCTTCTGCCAAGGTGTTTTACGCACAGCAGTATTTTGCGGCGGATTCTCTGGAGCGTGCGCTTCAGGGAGACGGACAGCATCCTGGATTCATCAAGGTGATCCGCGACTACAGCGGCACCAAGACCGCCAACCTTTGCCATTACTACGCCGGTGTCTGCTACCTCCGCACAGGCAATGTGAAGAATGCGATCAAGCAACTTGAAGATTTTAACGGCAAGGGCACCATGCTTTCCACTGCTGCGGCAGGTGCATTAGGCAGCGCTTACCTGGAAGACGGCAAGACCGACAAGGCAATCGATCAGTACAAGAAAGCTACAGAGAACAAAGATGACATAGCACAGACGCCTATGTATCTGATGAACCTGGGTGCCGCTTACGAGATCGCGAAGAAGCCTGAAGAGGCGAAGAAGGCGTATCAGCGTATCCGCGATGAATATCCGTCAAGCCCACAGGCACGTGATATCGACCGTACGCTCGCACGGCTCGGCGTGCTGAACTAGTCTGATATGACCGGAAGTACCGGCAGCTGACCCTAACAGGAATTATTATTACATCAAACACTGAATGAATGGCCCCGAACTTCATGCATTGAAGAACGGGGCCTTTCGTTTTTATTATCCGGTCATAATATATGGCAGCATCATCCGACAGCGTTTCGCTCTTTGATACGACGGCCCTAAAGGATCTGAAAGACTCCCGGGTCGCCATCGTATCGACCGAGTGGAATGATGCGATCATTGCCAGGCTAAAGCAGGGCTGCAACGATGTATTGAAGCAATGGGAGGCTCGGGTCACGCACGACGTGATTGTCCCCGGCGCCGTGGAATTGCCGTTCGCCTGTCGCGCCATCGCGACTTCAACCGGTGAGCGTCCGGAAGCGATTATTGCTTTCGGTACGGTGATCCGCGGCGGTACTCCGCACTTTGATTATGTCTGCGATAGTGTGGTGCAGGGTATCACTACCTTGAATGTAACGCTTAATATTCCGGTCATTTTCGGGGTGCTGACGCTTGACAATGAAGCGCAGGCCTGGGAGCGTCTTGGCGGCATTCATGGCCATAAAGGTGAGGAAGCAGCCCTTGCAGCCTTGAAAATGATAGCTTTGAAACGAAAAATAAGCGGGTAGGTGCCCGGCTTCTGAAATCCCAACTTCATTCATGCATAGAGTCCAGCTGTTTATTCCGTGTTTTGTCGACCAGATGTATCCTCATACGGGGATGAATATGGCCAGGGTGCTGGAGCGCCTGGGTTGTGAAGTGAGCTACAATCCGAAGCAGACCTGCTGCGGTCAACCGGCCTTTAACGCCGGGTACTGGGATGATGCACGCGCGGTAGCAGAGAAGTTCCTGCAGGATTTCGATGAAGAGTTTTTCATCGTTGCTCCCAGCGGATCCTGCACCGGCTATGTGCGGAACTACTACGATAAGCTTTTTGAGAACAGCTCCGAGCGCAACAAGACACAGAGGGTGCGTACCCTGCTTTATGAGTTTACAGAATTTCTGGTGGATGTTTTGAAGGTAGAGGATGTGGGGGCGGTATTCGAGGGCAAGGCTACCTACCATGATGCCTGCGGCGCCTTGCGGGAGTGCGGCATTCAGTCGCAGCCGCGGAAGCTGTTGCAGCATGTAAAAGGGCTCGAGCTGATAGAGATGGTGGAGCGCGAGACCTGCTGTGGTTTCGGCGGAACCTTTGCGGTGAAGTTCGAGCCGATATCCATTGGAATGGCGCAGACCAAGGTGCAGAGTGCTTTAGCGACCGGTGCAGAATACATGATCACGACTGATGTGAGCTGTATGATGCATGTACAGGGTTATATTGATAAGCATGGCCTGCCGCTGAAGAGCGTACATATTGCGGATGTGCTGGCAGGGGTGGAAGGAGATTCGTAAGTATCAAGTATCAGGTATGAGGTATCAGGTATCAGGTATTAAGTATCAAGTATCAGGTATCAGGTATTAAGTATCAGGTATCAGGTATCAGGTATCAGGTATCAGGTATCAGGTATCAGGTATCAGGTATTGGGTATCTGTATCATCCATCGATAGGGATGGACTTTATGCCCGTACTGCAGACAGTAGCTTGATACTTGCTACTTGATACTTGCTTCGAAGCCCCTCACTTCTGATACTTCCAATGCCGTTGTTTCCCTTCTGAGAGCAGTTCCATCGTTTTCTCCAGGCGTTTCTCCCGCGTAGGATCTGTCTTTGCTTCTGTGATCCACTCAAGATATTCCCTGCGATGGGAAGGTGCAAATCCCTCCCAGGTGGCCTTTGCCGCTTTGTTTTTCGCCAGCAGCTTCGTGAAGTAGGCAGGCTCGGGGATCTCGTTTTTGATGACACCCCTCTTGCGCGTAGCCGTCGGTATTTTAACCCCTTCATCGTTCAGGCGCATGGCATCCTTGATCAGGGCCCTGAGGATCTTATCTGAAGGCAGATCTTTCAGCGAGGTCATCTTCCCAAACGAGCCCATTGCCGATTGTTCCTGGTCTTTCAGTACACCATGCGGATCGTGCAGCAGTGATGATTTCCAGAATCCAAATGTGCAATGATGCTTGAATGCGGCAAATCCGCACAGCAGCCCCTTGTATTCGAAAGAAGGCATGCTCCATTTCAAAGTTTCTTCGATCTCCGGGCACACCTCATGAACCACTTCGCGGATATGCTCCAAAATGGGCTGCGAAAAGGGAGCTGATTTGGCTATGTAGGCATCTACTCGGGGGTCGTATGTAGGCATTTCAGTAGCGGCTTTGCCGCGAATTTATACACGAAAGGCGCATTCCGGTATGTCCAACGGAATGCGCCTTTCAGGAAGATTGTGCTTACGATTATGCCAGAGAGGCCTCCAGACTGATCTGAAGAGCGCCATAGGCCTTGCTCACCGGGCATTCGGCCTTAGCCTTTTGCGCCAGCTCTTCGAATTTCTCGGCGGTAATGCCGGGTACTTTTGCTTTGCAGTGCAGCTGGCTGGTCGTGATGCCAACCGGCGTGTCAAGGGTGATATCGCAACGGGTCTCGATCTCGTCGGCGGTGAAGCCTTCAGCGTTTAAGACGAAAGCCAGCTTCATAGAGAAGCAACCAGCATGAGCTGCAGCCATCAGCTCTTCGGGGTTGGTGCCGACACCTTCGGCGAAGCGGCTGTTATAAGAGTACTGGGTCTTGCTGATGGCTGTGCTCTGGGTGCTCAGATTGCCTGTTCCTTCCTTCCCTGTGCCATTCCATACGGCGGTTGCATTGCGTTTCATTCTGGATGTGTTTTGAGTTTGATGCTGCGAATTTATAGGAACGCAGCTTCTGGCGGGTGACTCTTCCGATCACTGTTGTCTATCAGTGACTTCAACGCCGCATCTATTTCAGGATACATAAATACGAAGCCCTGCTCCGTAAGTCGGCGGGGAAGTACCCAACGGCTTTTCAGCACCAGTTCTGTTTCTGTGCCTATGAGCAAAGCGCCCAGTTTCAGTAGCCAGGCCGGAGCAGGTAGCCTCAGCCGTACAGACAGGGCCTTCCGCAGGCTTGCCATGAACGCGCTGTTGGTTACCGGTCCGGGTGCCGCCGCATTGAAAGTTCCGGCTTGTTCCGGATGATTATACACCCATTCCACGATCCGGCACAGGTCGACAATGTGGATCCAGCTGAACATTTGTTCTCCAGAGCCCTGGGCGCCGCCGAGTCCCAGCCGTACTAATCGTTTGAACGGCACCATCACGCCGCCATCGCCAAGTGTGATTGCCGTCCGTAGAATAGCTTTTCGGGTTACGGGAAGCCTGATCTCTTCAAAGCAGCGCTCCCAGGCCTTGCAGACCTGTACCGAAAAGTCGTCGGCGAAATCCGTGAAACGTTCATCGCGGGCTGTAGTCGTCGCGTGTGGATAGATGGTAGCCGAAGCAGCATTGATCCATAAGACCGGGGGCGTCTTGCATTTCAGAACGGCTTCTCCGAGTATTCGGGTGCTATTGAGCCGGCTCGAAAAGATCTCCGCTTTATTGGCTTCGGTGTACCGGCAATTTACCGAGCGACCGGCCATGTTGATCAGCAGATCGCAGCCGTCCAGCACTTTCGTCCAGTCACCGGCATGCTCCCCGTCCCAGTGTATCATGATCGCTGCGGACCTTGTCCCTCTTTTGCCGTAGCTGTTATTATGTTCTTTATTGTCGCGCGTGAGTACGAACACTTCATTGACGCCGGCCCATCTGGCCGCCATATGCTGTCCGATGAATCCACTGCCGCCCGCGATGACGATCTTTTTTCCGGTTAACATGGCTTCGATTTAGAGTTTCCAGTGGATTTCAGAACGGTGACGCAGTGATGCCTTCAGGCGGGTCACTTCATCCATGCATATAGTAGCATACCAGACGGACATTACAGGCCAGAGCACCAGCATTACTATTCCTTCCACGGAGAGCGCCGTGGACGTCAGGGTCGTAAAGATGGGCAGCAGCTTTCCGGAAGCAGCCAGTTTGTTGATCAGCCAGGTAGCCGCGATAATAGCCATGATCCTTCGCGTCAGGGCATTGTAGCCCCTTCTGGTTTCGCCGGCCCTGAGACCGGAGCAGGCGTGTATCATGCAGCTGCAGGTTTGCCAGATGCCGAGCGTGTAGTAGGTGTTCAACGCGTGCATCCGATGCTCCGCGGAGACAATGAACAAGAGCGGAAGCAGCATCAGTGCCTGGCCGGTCAGATCGGCGTACTTCCAGAAGAGGACCTGTTTCATGGTGAAAAATATTGCAGGTGAATTATTCGGCGCTGAAGCGAAGGGTAGGGTCGTTACGATCGGCGATGGCCCGTTTACGAAGACGGAAGAAGATAAACATGTTCAGGAAATGCATGCCGCCGAGGATCAGGATGATGGCCCCGATCTTGAGGCTGAGCAGCTCTATGACCTGACGGCCGTTCGCAGGGGTCTCCCAGATTTTTAAGGTATATACGGCATAGCCGATGTTCACGAGATAAAATCCGACGAGCAGCAGGTTGTTGACCGCCTGCGCCAGTTCTTTGTTGCCATGAAAGATGTCTACCAGGAACAGCTTGCCATTGCGGAATAGGGTATGGGCTACCCAGATAGTGAGACAAATAGTAATGCCCAGATAAAAGCTGTACAGCAGGATGATGAGGTTCATGATTGTGTGTTTTAGAGTATTTGAGATAAGTGTTTAGAAATGTCGCGCTGCAGATCCCGGAGGAGAGTGGCTGTGATGTTTCATTTGTTCTAAAGTTTCAGGATTATTTGAAAGAAGTGGTGATTTAAAAAACCGGCGAGCCGGTTTGTCTATCAGACATGAGTCTTCTACTTAAATAGCTTCAACAGGGTACCGGTAAACCAACCTTCATCGGCCCGCACAAGCCCGTCAATCGCTTTGTCAGCCTGTTTGGCAAACTTCTGGATCTGGTTAACGGTATCGGTAAAGGCCTTTACTTCCTTATCCTTTGCGTCGCCTTCTATATTCTTCAGTCCGTCCAGAACCTGAAGCATGGGATCCAGTTCCCGTTTGCGTCGCTCCCGGATGATGCGCATGCTGACTTTCCAGATGTCTTTTTCCGCCAGAAAATACTCCCGCCGTTCGCCGGGTTTCAGCACTTTGTCTACGAGACCCCAGGCCATCAGATCGCGCAGGTTCATATTGGCATTGCCGCGGCTGATCTGGAGGGCTTCCATAATGTCCTCGGCGTGAATGGCATCCGGGGTTATCAGAAGCAGGGCGTGGATCTGGGCCATGGTGCGGTTAATTCCCCATTGGGTCCCCAGCACGCCCCAGCTTTGAATGAAATCTTTCTTTGCTTCCTCCAGTTTCATGGAGTAAAGATAGTTCCTGTTTTCAAACTTTCAATTATTTCTGAAAGAAAATTTTCCGTCGGGAATTTGGAGGAAAAATGTGCAGGTATTGGGCAGTATTTATCATTCTTTTAGTCGTGGTTCTTTAATTTCGCGCCTCATTCCCATTTTCATGCAGTCTACGGTTAAGATATTCTCCGGCAATTCCTCTGCAAATCTTGCTGACAACATTGCCACAGCCTTTGGCCAAAAGCTCGGAGACTGTAAGATCCAGAAGTTTTCGGACGGCGAGTTTCAGCCGGTGTTCCAGGAAAGCATTCGTGGAGACTATGTTTTTCTGGTTCAGAGCACTTATGCTCCGACCGACAACCTGATGGAGCTCCTGCTCATGATTGATGCTGCCCGACGTGCCTCTGCAGGCTATATCACGGCTGTGATCCCTTATTTTGGCTATGCGCGTCAGGATAGAAAGGACAAGCCGCGTGTTGCAATCGGCTCCAAGCTGGTGGCCAACCTGCTGACCACTGCAGGCGCTAATAGGGTGATGACCATGGACCTGCACGCGCCGCAGATCCAGGGCTTTTTTGATATCCCGGTGGATCACCTCGATGCTTCAGCGATATTTATCCCTTACATTGAGAATCTTAAGATAGAAAACCTTACCTTCGCGTCCCCTGACGTAGGCTCTACCAATCGTGTGCGTGAAGTAGCGTCCTATTTTGGAGCAGAAATGGTGATCTGCGATAAGCAGCGGAAGCGCGCCAACGAGATTGCCAGCATGACCGTAATAGGTGATGTGACCAACAGGGATGTAGTTCTTATTGATGACATCTGCGATACGGCGGGCACGCTCACCAAGAGTGCGGCATTGCTGAAAGAGCGCGGCGCAAGGACGGTCAGGGCGTTTTGTACGCACCCGGTACTGAGTGGGAATGCTTACGACAATATCCGGAACAGTGTTTTGGAGAAGCTTGTAGTCTGCGATACCATTCCTTTGAAGCAGGAGTGCGACAAGATTGAAGTGCTGCCCACCGCCAAGCTGTTCTCTACCGCTATCCGCAATACGTTCGAGAACAAGTCGATCAGTTCCTTATTTATTCATTCAAATAGAAAGAATTAGGCTCCGGTCCGCCGAAAGGCGCGCCAGGCGGCCAATATAACTCTCTTCGAAAGCGAAGGGGTCTCTGTCTAAACAAAAAAACCTGTCTCCTGCAATAGTGGGAACAAACTTCAAACACAAACAAAACAGCCCATTCAAAGACGGTCGTTGTGACGGGTATCCCGCTCGCTCCTTGAAAGGCAACAAACAAAACACGCAATGAAGAGCGTAAAAATTGAAGGAACATCCAGAAGCGAAATGGGCAAAACAGCTACGCGCCGGCTTCGTTCTGAAGGAAATGTACCCTGCGTAATCTACGGAGGCGAAAAAGAAGTACATTTCTCCGCACCAACACTGGCATTCCGTCCCTTGGTGTACACTCCACAGTTTCAGCTGGCTGAAATCGTGGTTGAAGGCAAGACTTACAGCTGCATCCTTAAGGACAAGCAGTTTGACGTCGTTACCGACGAGTTGAGCCATATTGACTTCCTGGAGCTGGTAGAAGGCAAGAAAATTACTGCCAACCTGCCCCTGAAGTATACAGGTCAGCCGGCCGGTGTTAAGGCGGGTGGCCGTCTGGAGACGAAGATGAAAACGCTTAAGGTGCGTACATATCCTAAATTCCTGAAGGAAGCCATTGAAGTGGATATTACTAATCTCGAGCTGAACGGCAACATGCGTGTGCAGGATGTGAATGCTGAGAACATGGAAGTAATGAACTCTCCACGCATTCCTATCGCATCTATCGTAATGACCCGTGCTCTGAAGCAAGAAGCAACAGAAGAAGCGAAGGGCGGCAAGAAATAAGGAACGATCGCATCGTTCCACGGCTAAGAGGCTGTCTCGAAAGGGCAGCCTCTTACTTTTTTATGAGAAGGTCCGGAGAAATTCAGGGCAGCGTGCCTGGTTCTCAATGACCGACTAATCAACCAATTAACTTCGCCTCATGAAATTCCTCATCGTAGGTCTTGGCAATGTAGGGGCCGAATATGACGCTACCAGACACAACATAGGATTTGATGTGGCTGATGCGTTCGTCATTAAGCATGGTGGCGACTTCAGGCTGGACAGGCTTGCATATGTTGCGAGCTGTAAATGGAAGGGTAAGAGCTTTATCGTGATCAAGCCGACCACTTATATGAACCTGAGCGGTAAGGCCATGAAATACTGGCTGGACAAGGAAAAGATCGCACTCGAAAACACCCTCGTCATAATGGACGATATCGCGCTGCCCCTCGAGACGCTGAGGCTTCGGGCCTCCGGCTCTTCTGCGGGTCATAATGGCCTCCGAAATATCGAACAGGTGCTACAGACGGACCAATATCCCAGGCTGCGTTTCGGCATCGGCAATAACTTTCCGAAAGGGAGGCAGGTTGACTTTGTTCTCGGTAAGTGGAATGCTTCCGAGCTACCGGTGGTAAAGGAGAAAATCTTTAAGAGCATTGATCTTATCGAAAGCTTTGCTTCGGTCGGGATTTCGCAGACGATGACCTTCTTTAATAAATGAGCCGATGGGCATTTCGGAAATTATAGCGAGGCGTCTGTCGAACTAATTGGCAGTTCGCAGTTAATCCATCGAAGCGGTAGCGGAAAGCAGATACAGCGGAATCCGGCTTGCTACCTGCCATTCCACCGATTACTCAACTTCAATCTCATCAATAAACATAAACGTCTGCTCACCGCGGCCTTCGTGCCAATCAGGCATGGCTCCGAATGAGGTGGCTACGACTTTGACAAACCTTGCAACTAATGGTTTTGAGCTGCTGAAGGTGCTGGTTGTTACGCGGGTGAAATGGTCCGGTTTATTGGTGGGCATCGTTTCAACAAGTTCCCAGTGAACAGAGTCGTCACTGGCGTAAAAGCTTATTGTCCGCGGATAAAAGATCCAGGCGTTCTGATCTTCCAGGAAGTTCGCCTTTATCTTATTGATCTTCTTTCGTTGCTGAAATGCGACGATACCTTCAAAGTCCTGTCCCTGGTAACCCTGCCATCCGCCACTCCGCCAGTTGGTTGTGCCGTGCAGGCCGTCAATCAGACCTTCCGGTCCGCCGGCCGTGTATTGCTTGTTGTATATGCTGTGAAGAACAATGTTCCGGTCATCGGGGAGGCGGGTGAAGTCCCCACTCTGGAAGGCACTTTCCATAGCTCCGTTTTTTGAATAGAAGTCGATATGCGTTTTTGCAGTTATGCTAAAGGGGAGATCGTACTTGCGAAACACGCCCTTGTCCAAAGCGAAGTATATGGCGGCATTCTTATCGAGGCAGCCCAGGCGGATCAGTTCACTTCCCTTGAATACCTTCCGGGCATCCGCAATGAAAGGAGCAGGGACTATCGTTGACCGCTCTGCATGATCGTCGGTGTGGGACGGAAATAGGACCGGAGTACCGGGTCCGCTACCGGGGATATCGAAGCGATAACCGGTTTCGTCACTAAGCCGCACGCTGTTGAACAGGCGGTATCCCGGCTCATAGGTATTTCCGAGGCCTGGGCAAACAGGGTAGAATCCCAGTGCGCTCAACACATACCATGCGCTCATCTGGCCGCAATCCTCGTTTCCAATGAGGCCGTCGGGGGTGTTGTGGTAAAAGCTGTCCATCACCTGTTTGATAATTTTGCGGCTCTTTTCCGGCTTGCCAACATAATTGTACAGGTAGGCAATATGGTGACTCGGCTCGTTGCCGTGAACATACTGTCCTATCAAACCTGTCATGTCCGCCTGCTCCCTTCCTTCGGTTTGCTGGCGGGCATGGAACAGATCATCCAGCTTGCGCTCAAAAGCTGCTTTACCTCCGAGTGCCGTTATGAGCCCCGGAATATCATGGGGCACATAAAAAGAATACTGCCAGCTATTCGCCTCTGTGAAATTATTGTCGACTGTATATGGGCTGAACGAGGCGTAAAGCATGCCATTGTTGCGCGGACGCATGAAGCCGGTTGTAGGGTCAAATACATTTTTCCAACTCTGAGCCCGCTTCATGAAATAATCATAGTCATCGCTCCGGTTGAGCGCCTTCGCCATCTGGGCGATGCACCAGTCGTCGTATGCGTACTCCAGGGTCTTTGAGACGCTTTCGCCTTCATCGTCGCTGCGAACCAATCCATACTTCTTGTAGGATGCCAGCCCGAAGTGGTCCATCATCGCGCTGTGCTTCATGGCTTCGTAAGCCTTCTGCACGTCGTAGTTCCTTATGCCTTTACTATAAGCGTCCCAGATCACAGGTACTGCATGATACCCGATCATGCATTCGGTCTCATTGGAAGAAAGCTCCCATACCGGCAGTCGGCCTCCTTCTTCATATTGGCGGATGAAGGTGTTAATGAAATCGTTCGTCCGTCTCTTATCAATCAGTGTAAGAAGCGGATGTTCGCCGCGGTGCGTGTCCCAGAGAGAGAATACAGTATAGTAATCGAATTTCCCGTCCGTACTGTGGATGCGGTCGTCCCTTCCGCGGTAGCGATGATCCACGTCGGAGTAGATATTGGGAGCGCTCATGCAATGGTAAAGGGAAGTATAGAAGATCATGCGCTGGTCTGTGGTTCCTCCGCTGACCTCGAGTTTGGACAACTCATTATTCCAGAGCCGGCGTGCATCGTTTCGGTACTTTTCAAAATTCCAGCCCGGCATCTCTGCCTGCATGTTTTTATGAGCGCCTTCCTCATCTACCGCGCTAATGGCCACTTTTATCAGCAAAGGCTCTTTATTGTTCCGGAATTGATAACACTCCTGGATGTCCTTTCCGGTCAGCACTCTTTGAACGGCGGCATCCCGGAGGGGCCGTGCATTGTGCGAAGCTGCGTCTGTAACCCGCCAGATAGGTTTTGAGAACCGGATCTCAAAAAAGACTTTTTGGTTCGAAGCCCAGGCCTTCGAAAAGCGGTAGCCGCGCAGCGTTACGCTATCGACGATTTCCAGCTTGCTGTCCAGGACCTCGTCACGATGCTTTAGGTTAATGTGGATGAAGCGCTCCGGCCCGCTGAATGTGTAGCGATGCATTCCGCAACGTGCCGTTGAAGTGAGCTCGGCATTTATTCCCGGATCATCCAGGAAGACCCGGTAGTATCCCGGTGAAGCCTTTTCTCTCTTGTGAGAAAACCGGTACGGCATGCTACGTTCGAGGGTATTGGAAGGCGTAATAAGTATGTCGCCATAGTCACTGCAACCGGTGCCGCTGAGATGTGTGTGTGAAAAGCCGTACACTGCCGTATCGGAGTAATGGTAACCGCTGCAGCCGTCCCATCCACTAAGCCGGGTATCCGGGCTGAGCTGCATCATCCCATACGGAACGAGGGCACCGGGATATGTGTGACCGTGTCCTCCCGTACCGATCATAGGATTCACCATCCCGGCAAAATCGGTACTGCCGGTTTGTGCGGCAACTGAAATACCGGATAGAAGAAGAAGCAGGAAGATCCGTGGCATATGGAAGGTCGGCTTGACAGGTTCGCGCCGAAGGTAATGTGACGACCAGAAAATTCTCATAGTGAAAGGATAGCTTTTTAGCTGCTGCAAGCAGTATTTTGTGCACTTTAGAAGGATTTGATGTTACGCATCCGAAAGGTTCAAAGGGAGGACAACGAGCGACTTGCAACAGTGATTCGAGCTGCATTCGATGAATTTGAGGCTCCGAAACAAGGAACGGTCTACTCTGATCCAACGACGGACCACCTGTATGAATTGTTCGAAGAATCCGGATCGGTGCTCTGGGTAGCGGAGCTTGATAATGTTGTTGTGGGTTGTTGCGGCATCTATCCAACTTCTGGCCTGGAACCGGATTGCGCGGAGCTCGCGAAGTTTTACGTTCTCGGGGATGCCCGGGATAAGGGGGTAGGGAAGTCGTTGCTTTCGCAATCGCTTCAATCGGCACGCGATCTGGGCTATGCTACGATCTATCTGGAAAGCCTTCCTCATTTTGACAGAGCGGTCAGTATGTATGAGGCTTCGGGCTTTCATCGCCTGCCTGCACCATTGGGCAACTCGGGTCATGTGTCCTGCAATATCTGGATGTCGCGCGCTCTGTAAATAGGGTCTGAAGGGGGAGCACCGTATTTGTCCGGCATACACCCAACGGAAATAAAGATTAAATTCACGATATGAAACAGTCCTATACTTTGATCGCCAGTGTTATCATTTGCAGTGTACTCTTCGTCCTGTTGATGTGGGCGCCTTTCACGTTCTCGCTGACGGTGGGCCAGGTGATCAAATACGCACTGATCGGTGCAGGCATGGGGCTGGTGTTTTATGTCGTCGCTCTCCGAAAAGCCGTATCCCGTAGTCGCGCCGTTTCGAGGCCGGTCCAACGGAAGCAGTTTTCAAAAAAAGGCAAGCGCTCCAGGGTTCACGGCTGATTGACTTTAGTCTTTACTAGCGTACCAGCACGACTTCCCCTTTCTGCTCGACATCTCGGCCCGGTCCTTCCTTGCAACGGAACCGCAGATAGTAATAGTAAGAGCCGATATCCTGTGGCTGTCCGTTGAGAGTTCCGTCCCATCCCCGGGTTTCGTCGTGTGTCTCGAAGACGGTTTGTCCCCAGCGGTTGACGACCCTGAAGTCCGCAAGCTGGTGGTGTCCTTCCGTAATGATCCGGAAGCGGTCATTGTGACCATCCCCGTTCGGTGAAAAGGCAGTGGGAAGCGCTACCGTGCAGCAGGGACGCGTCGTTACCATTACACTATCGCTCGCAACGCAGCCCCAGGGGCTGGTCACATGAACACCGACGAATTCCGAGCGCTGTACAACAGCCACTGAGCTAGCATCACCTTGGCCGGGGAAAAAGTGTGCGGGACTCCATGCGTACGTGCTCCCCGAATCTGCGACCGCAGCGTGCATGATCACGGTATCGCCCATGCAGATATTATTCGGAATAGGAGCTATGATCCTGGCAGTGGGCGGTCCATGCACTATGACCGTGTCGACCCGAGTGAAGGAAGGGCAGCCGACAGAAAATGTAACCATGGAAACGAGCTTCGTTCCTGCGCTGGGCCAACTGATCCCGTAGGGACCTCCGGGAGGTGCTGCATAGTGGATATCACCATTGCTGAAATCCCAGTTGAAATTGGTGATTCCCGGAGTCATCGCTTTGAGGGCAATGTTCACAATGTCGTTCACGCAGGCATCGTGCTGTATCACGGGAATGGCCATCGGACGTGGCTTCACATTCACCGGATAAAGCATCTCATCGCTGACGCAGCCGATATTATTCACCTGCAGCCGCATTTTGATAATCCCTGACGAGTCAAAGCGGACAACCACGGGCCCAAAGCCGGATCCGCTGAGAATAGTAGCAGAACCGATCGGAGCTTTCCAGTCAAATTGCACGCCCTGTTTCGCATTACCATAGTAAAAGAAGCTGTCAACATCGCCCTGGCAAATGGTGTTGCGGGTTCCGAAAATGATACCGTTTGGACGGCTACGCACGATCACTTCCTGCTTCGTGCGAATGCTCTCGCAGCCATTGTTGGCCTGGGTTACCCACCATGTCAGTGTATCCTCCAGCACCGTTGAAGGAATGGGCGGAACATTCGTGCCACTTCCTCCTGCTGTCGGGGTGCGATACCAGGTCAGGTTCTGACCGGTGGCTGTCAAAGGAAAGGCTGAATCGTTCTGGCAATAGTATAGAGGTGTAACAACGGTTGCCGGCGCAGGCATCGGGCTCACCGTCACAGTAACGGTGCCGGGCTTGAAGGCACAGCCGTTGCTGGTTGCATTTACCGTATAGACGCCGGTCTGATTGACTCCTGCGCCAATGATGGATGGGTTTTGAAGCGTTGAACTGAAGTTATCTGGCCCTGTCCATGAAAAAGTACCAGTACCCGGAACGATCGCTTTCAGCTGCAGTGTGCTGCCCACGCAAAGTGGAGAGTTAGAGGTCGGATACAGGATCAGTGAATCGGATGCGTACGTGAAGTATGTGTTGTTCTGCAGGGCAAGGGACTTTGATAGGAATCCATTCATAGTGTCCAGCCTGTACGCAGTAGTATTGGCCGGTGTAAAAGCAGAATCGGAAGAAACGAGCAGATGGGTAGTGCCCGTTGGAAGTGTGTTTGTTTTAGCTGCCAGCGTGACCGTACTTACGGTACCGGTAATCTGCACTTTCCATGCCCGGTTCATCCGGAGAAAGGCCGGATTGCCGCTAAAGCAGCGATTGAGAGCCATGGTCCCGTTGTTGTCGCCGAACAGCAGAAATGAGTTGTCGGCGCTGAAATTGTTCGGATTTCCGGGGTTCAGCTGAGGGAAGGTGTTACCATTGTAGCTGCCATGGTAGATCGTTACCAGGCCGGTAGTATTGATAGAGCGCGACTGACGCTGGGACAGCGAGTCGGCATCATCGCGACCGATTCCGGTGATGTTGTTTACGAATGGCAGGTTGGCAGAACGGCTCCAGATAACGGTATTCTTTGAGGACGTATAGTCGTTGGCTGCTATGGCGCCCTGGTCGAGGGTGAAGCCATACTTTACGGCCAGGTACGACTCTACCTTGTTCCTTTCCGCCGTGGTGAGTGCCCGGTTGAACATGATCACTTCGGCGATATCAATTGTGGTAGGGTAGGCATCCCCATACTCTTCGTTGCCGAGTGTGATGCGGGCCGGGCTGCCTGTGGCCGGTGCGAAGGCCGCCTGGGTGGTGTAGTTGATGACATTGTCATCATTGCCGTTGAGGCGGATGATGGATTGTGCCTGCGTGGTATTGCAGCCCGCCAGGAAATACTTGTCATTTATGATCGTCGTGCTGAAGTTGTTGATGCCACGGAAGTCAAAGCGCAGCTTGCCGGCATTGGTCCCGCCGTTGTTGACCTCATTGCCCAGACGATTCGTGTTGGTGTTGTTGTACTGCCATTTGAACCATACTCCCGTATTGTTGAGTGTATGGAGATTGATGACCTGGAAGATGGTGTTGTTGTATGGATCAATGAGCTGAGTGCCAACGAACGCGTTGTTGCTGGAGATGGAGTTGACACCCGTTTGTGTGAAAACGATGTGCGGATTGAAATTGATGCCACCCGTCTGATACGCCGGCTGGTTCTGGCCGGTCATACTGATATTGGCGCCCTGAGTGGAGAAGTTTCCCGTCACATTCGCGCCCGACAACTCATCCCATTGAGCCACTGTGTTGGTAGGGCTCAGCGTTATGCCGGAATTCGCTTTCAACCACATCTTGAGATTGGTGTTAACGCCTCCCGGGTACTGTGCCTGCACAGCAAATGGAAGGGTTAGCAAAGCGGCAAGAAATACTCGTTTCATCTTACAGGGCATTGGGTGTTTATTCCGGTGGAATCGTTCAGTTTAGTCAAGTGCCTTTATCAGCTTTTCCGTCTTTATCAGGTGGCCTTGCTCGTCGCTGATGAACAACAGGTAAGATCCGCCGGCGAGCTCGCTCACGTCTATCTGCGTTGCATTGTCGGCTTTCAGGATTACCCGCCCTGTTATATCGCGCAGCGACACATTTACCTTTGCAGGCGCCTCGATCTTAACGATGCCCCGGGCAGGATTAGGATATACTTTCACTGCATTGGCCGAAAGAACCTGCGGCACTCCGACGCTATTGAAGAAGTAGATGGTAGAGTAGTTGGTACAGCCGTTAGCGTCCGTAACGCGTACGGAATAGCCCCCGTTCTTTGTGACATTATAGCTCTGGCCATTAGCTCCATTGATCGGGAGGCTGTTGAAATACCATTGATACGTGTCGTAGCTGCCGGTAGACAAGAGGTATCCGGAAGCAGTTATGACCGGTTGAGGAAGCGGATTCACTACCACGAGGATGGTTGGAGACAACATAGAACAACCGAAGCTGTTGGTAGTCTTCACTGAATAATTGCCAGTGGTGTTTGCGATGTAGAAATTGGCTGTGCCGCCATTTACGATAGCCACGGCATTATTATACCATTGATAGCTCACGCCGGTTCCGGAGATACCGGTCAGCACGACAGCGCCTCCTTCACAGAATGTCACTGGTGTGGTATAGGAAATGCTGCTGGTCGGGCGTGGGTTAATGGTTATGTTCACGGGAGCAGATGTGGTCGTGCAATTGTTACCGTTAGTAACGTCTACTGTGTAAGTGCCTGTACCCGTTGCAGGATAGCTGGCATTGGTGGCGCCGCTGATGGCGGTGCTGTTCAGTTTCCACTGGTAGCTAAGGCCGCTGCCGGTATTCCCGTTCAGCCATACGGTGTCACCCTGGCAAGCAGTTGTGCTTCCGACTGGAGTGATCGTTGCTGTTGGCAGCGCATTTACGACAACTACGGCATTAGCAGATGTGGCGGCACAACCGGTTGTGCCGATCGTCGCCACTACGGAATACGTTCCTGCAACATTTGTAGAATAGCTGGCCGCGTTCGCAGCTGTGATATTGCTGCCATTCAGCTTCCACTGATAGGTCTGGCCGGTAACGGCAGGCACGCTCAGCGTGACGCTTGATCCTGCGCAGAGGTTAAGTGTACCGCTGGCAGTCACAGTTACATTCGGTAGCGGATTTACAGTGATGGTAGTAGCCGAAGAGGTTTGCTGGCAGGTCGTCGATGTGTTGGTCACAGTAACTGTGTAACTGCCCGCTGCCTTTGCCTTGAACGAAGCCCCGGTAGCCGCAGGAGTGACAGGGCTACCGTTGTAGTTCCAGGAATAGGATAAGCCCGTGCCGCTGTTGGCATTTAGCGTGACCGAGTCACCTGAGCAGAAGCTGGTAGCTCCTGCCGCAGTAATAGTAGCCGGCGGCAATGGATTTACAGTAACGGCGACGCCGCTTGAGGTATTCTGACAGCCTGTTGCCGTATTTGTTACAGTGACGGTATAGGTGCCGGCATTGCTCGCTGCAATTGAGGCGCCTGTTGCGGCCGGTGTGACGGGTAGTCCGTTCAGATTCCAAACGTAGCTGAGGCCCGTTCCTGTATTGGCATTAATGGTCACGTTCGTTCCCTGGCAGATGGTAGTGCTCGAGGCTGCGGTCGCCGTAGCAGTAGGCAACGGATTCATGCTGACCACCGTCGGAGTGGACGTAGCGTTACAGCCGGTACCTGCGGCAACGGTCAACGTATATGAGCCGGTTGCGTTAGCGGAATAGGTAACGTTTGTTGCACCCGGGATTGGCACACCACCGAGATTCCACTGGTAAGTGATGCCGCCAGTGCTGGGGCCACTCAGGGTTACGGAGCCTCCACTGCAATAGGCCGCCGTTCCGGCAGGCGTGATGCTCGACACTGGCGGAGAGTTGGCAATTACGCTGATGGCATTGGAAGTGCCGTTACAGCCGGTAGTGCTGTTTGAGATGAGGACCGTATAGCTGCCGGAAGCGGTGGCAGTGTATGATGCACTGGTAGCGCCGGGTATGTTTGAGCTTCCCAGTTGCCACTGATAAGTGTAGCCGGTGGTTGCATTGAGCACTACACTGCCGCCGGCACAGAACGTCGTGGTCGTTGCCGCGGTAATGGTGAGTGGCAATGGATTAACGGTGAGTACAGCTGCATTTGAAGTAAGGGTACCGCATGGGCTGGTGCCTGTAATAACTACGGTATAGCTGCCCGCGTCACTCAGGCTGATATTCGTGAGTGAATAGCTGGAAGATGTCGCACCGGCGATAGGCGTTCCGTTCTTTTGCCATTGGTAGGTGATGCCGGTACCGGTAGCAGCTACGCTAAATGTCACCGGACTATGCTCACAGATAGTCTGAGTCAAAGGCTGCGTTCCGATGGCCGGAGGAGCATTGACGGTCAGAACCGCTATGGCAGAGCTAAGTGTCGGGACGCTACCGCATTGGCTGCTGAGTACTACTGTGTAGTTGCCTGCGTCGGTCGTGACTGTTGAAGGAATGGTATACGTGCTGCTGGTTGCTCCTGCTATCGGCGAACCGTTCTTCTGCCATTGAAATTGCACACCAGCGGTACCGCCGGTAACAACTGCCAAAGTGACCGGGCTGCCGGCACAAACGGTCTGTGCTACTGGTTGAGATACGATCGTCAGAGGAGAGCATGTTTCTCCGAAGGCATAGTCGCCGTCAATAGTAGAGGCCGGAACCGTAGCGATAATAGAGGTACCGGTCGGAGACGCGACCGCCGGCATAGTCCAGGCAGAGGAAGTATACTTGCCTGCCGCGAAGTTGCCGGTGATCGCGCCGGCGTCTACGTCGGCCACATTCCAGTTCGGCGTTACGGTCGCACCCGCCGTGCTGAAGGTCAGGCCGTTCACCTGGGAAATGCTCCAATAGCGGTTGACACTTTTGGTGGGATTGATCAGCGAGGTGTTAAGGTTCGGATGATCGCCCGTCGTTGCGCTTACGACAATATCGCCTGCAGTCGCTGCCGTGCCTGCAATGGAAAGCGGTGTATAGTAATTGGCGTCACCGACAGGGTAGCTATGGGACAAGGATCCGGCCGTCGAGTTCTTCTGGAACTTTCCAACGACCCAGCCGGTTGTCTGTGCCGGACCTGTAAGTGTTGCACCGGCATTCTGGGCAAGGATGCTGGTACCCATGAAGATCTTTCCAAGTGTAAACGTGAGGGCGCCGCTGTAGTTGGTATTTCCGATGTTGAAGGTGACCCCGCCACCGGAATTGTTTACCGATATGCTGTTGAACCTGGCAGCCGGCGATGCTACTGCGGTATTGCGGAATGTACCGGCGCCGCTTACGGTTTGGGTATTGGTGCTGGCAACCGCGGTGCCTGTCGCGAAGTTGGCGAATGCTACAGTACCCAGGCCGGAGAAGATGCCGCCGCTGTTCACGGTGAGGTTATTGTTCAGATAGGTAGTCTGGGAAGATGCGTTGTTACGGAACTCGCCTCCGTTGTTGACGATAAGGTCGCGGGTGACGCCCATTGTGGCAGAGCCCTGAACAAAATAGCTGTTGGTGGCTGTGCCGCAATTGATCACAAGATCATTGAATGCAAGCTTACCGGTGCTCGCCACTGAAGTGTTTACGCTGAAATTGTATGGTGTTTGTCCGCCCGGATCAGTAGAAATTCCGTCTCCCATACGGAAGACGTGAGTACCGGATGCGGAGATATTGGCAGCATTGTTATATACCATGGTATTCGCACCGGTGGTACATGCGTGCGGATCCACCACGGTAAACGTCCCGCCCGTAAAGTTGTTGGCTGCATTCAGCAGGTTTACAATCGGAGTGCTGCAGGGAACGCTATTGGCTGCAACGCCGCCGGCGTTTCCATCCACATTAATATTGCCACCGCTCTGATTGATCACCGAAGCCGCAACGGTGCTGAAATAGCCGTTGACATTAATGGTGCCGCCGGTTACTGTTAGCGTGCCGTTCTGCAGGAAAGGCATAGTGCCTCCGTTGGCAGGTCCGAGATTTACCGTACCCGAAGACACGGACAGCAGCGACGCGCCGTTGTTCAGGATGCCGCTCACGTTGGCACGACCAGTCACCGTTAAGGTTCCTCCGGTCATATTCACCGTGCCATTATTCTGCAGGGCGCTATCCAGTGTCACAGTGTTTCCGGTGGCAATATTCAGAATACCTCCGGGCAGTACATTCAGCGACTTAGCCGTATTTGTTGTTGCATTTGATGTGACGGTTACGCCGGGATTGATATAGGCCTCGTTGGCAACTCCCGGAGCAGTACCAATGTCCCAGGTGCTTCCTGTGCTCCAGTTGCCTGTTGTGATGGCGGTGTACACACCGGTGATGTCGGCAGCAGCAGCACCGATATAGTGAGCAGATGCGAGATCGGTGAGAGAAAGGCCGCTGCGCTGTGCGGTGTTTCCAAAACCTGCAACATGAGTGCCGGCTACTGCTGCCGCCTTCATGGCGCGCAGATTTGCCGGGTTAGCTGAAGTAAAGAGGCCGGTTCCCGTCAGCTGCATTCCAAGTGTTCCGCTCAGAACGAGGGTGTTCGTGCTGAAAGACCAGGATGAGTTCGTGCGTGTGTCGATTGTATAGGCGCCGTCTGCAACAGAGAGACTGTTTGTAAAGCCTGCGGAGTTGGTATGCGATACGCCTATTGTTCCCCCTGTGGTCAAGGCTGTAGCCGTGCTGAACGTGAAGGCTACCGAGCGATTCAGACCATTATAGCCGACAGGATAGAAACCCACACCCGTGCCGGCTGTTACAGGAAGTCCGCTTGTACCAAACCAGCGAACAAAAGAACCACCCGTACCTACGCGGATAAATCCGGCGGTATAAGTCAGCGTGCCTGCGGCGGCGGCGGTAGTCCCGAGTGTCAAAGTATTGGTGCCAAGGTTGATATCGCCGCTGGTCATCGTCAGTGTGCCGGGGACAGTACGGCTGAATGGCATGGTGATCACATTGGCGCTTCCACCGGTATTGATGCTCAGGTTGGCCGGACCGCTGGTGGTGGGGAACACATTGGCGGTCATGGTATAGCTGCCATTCGCGTCATAGGTCAATGTGCTGCCGCTTGCCGCATAAGTAGGCGTGAGCGTAGTATTTACAGGGTTTGCTGCCAGTGAGGAAATGCGAATTCCGCCGTTGGTATTTAGATTAAATGCGCTGGTCAGCGTTCCTGAACCCGTGAGGTTGATGCCGTTGGCATTGCTGACACGGTACGTGATGGGGCCTACGGGGGCGGCATTGAAGAAGTTTACATTCTGCGCAGCTGCCGCGCCGTTGAAGTTGAGCACCGGTGCATTGGCGCCCGTGCTGGCGCCGCTTGCCGTGAATGTGCCCGCAGTCTGGTTAAATGTACCTGAAACACTCAGTGTTGGCGTCGCGGTTGCTACACCGGAATTCAGATTGAGGCTGCCGCCTGTCTGGGTAAAATTGCCGACCTGGTAGCTATAGCCCTGGGTGGATGAGAACTGAAGCGATCCGGTACCTGAAGACGACATGGTAAAGGTACCCGCCACAGACAGGGGACCGGTACCGCTCCAGTTGGTATTGCTTGTCTGGCTCTTACAGTCATAGATGAAATTGTAAAAGCTCTGGCCCATTCCGCCATTCGGTCCGCCCGTGGGAGTATTGAATCCTGAAACGATTGCTGTCGAGCCAGTGTTCCAGGTGGCGATAGGCATGCCGGGGTTACTGGTGCTGCTGTACTTGTAGTTGACGGTACCGTTAATGATCAGGTTGCTGACCGTATTTCCTGTGATCGCCGCGGTAGTCTGCGTACCGCCCGATGCCAGTGTTCCTGTTGAAGCAACGGTCACTGTGGCATTGCTGCAGTTGAAGAAGTTATTGCCGCCAAACGTTACAAGGCCAAATGTTTCCACCGTACCTGCAATGTTTACAGTAGAGCCCGTACCACTAAAGGCCAGGGTGAGAGAAGAGCTTGTAAGCGCTGAGCCGTTTATCAAAAGTGTAGATCCGTTTGCTACGCTGAGCTCATCGGTAGACGTGTTGTTGTCGGAGGCTATCGTTAGGGTTACTGCAGCAGAAGACTGCAGCATTACGGTAGTGTTGTTTGTAACGATCATCCGGGCGATGGTTTGCGCAGGTACGCCATATACAGCATTCGTAAGGCCGTTGTTGAACTGAAGCACATCGGAAGCGTCAGGAACCAGACGGTTCGGCGTCCAGTTAGTAGGGACACTGAAGCTGAAATTGGTGGAACCGTTCCAGGTATACACCGCGTTCGCGTTTGTCGTTACAGTACCTGTGACAGGGCTCGTTGTATTGTAGATAGGACCGCCGGAGCAGACATCGTTATAGGCAAATACGCTATAGCGGTAGGTAGTGTTTCCAGCCAGACCGGCGTCATTGAAATTATTGGTGGCGCTGATGCTTACGATAGTACCGTTTCCAAACGCCGAGCTGACCGTATAGTTCGTGCCGTTGATCGGAGCAGCTGTCAGGGCGGCAGTGCCGGAATTGCGCACAACCAGGTATTTGTTGGCCTGAGGTGCAGCTCCTGTGAACGCGACATTTACAGAAGTACTGCCTGGAACCAGGGTGAGGCCACTGGGCTGTGCAGTCGGAGCAGCGCAGGCGGGAATGGTGATCGCCGCAAGCCCCATTACATTGACCACGCCCGCAGCAGAGGTCCTTGCAACGGTAACCGACGCAATCTGCTTGTTATAGTTGGCCGAGCTGAGGCTGAGCCTCACTTCGTACAGGCGTGGGTTGGTGGTATTGTTGTCAATAGTATTTGCCGTCACATTCACGCGTCCTACGCCGAGGATCGCATAGTTGGCACCGCTGTACCAGTCCGGAATGGTGACCGCACTGAAGACCTGGGTTGTAGCATCAGTAAAAGTGATTGTAAAATTCGCGGTTGCCGCTCCGCTGCCTGAAGTGACCAGCACATACAGATCGCTGGCGGAAAGCGGAGTCGTGACGGTTAAGGTTGCAGAGGCGACTGCTGCAATGCGCAACGAGTTGTTGCTCTTATAAGACTGCAGCTGGAAACTAAGTCCGGAAGTGGTGGCACTGTTGATCAGGCCAGTAGCAGGCAGGAAAGAAGTAGGGAAGGTCGTGCCGTTCGGACTGAAAGTGGGGCTCATGAACGCATATCCCGCTCCGTCAACGTCGGCAGTGATCATGCTCGAAGCAGTCCCCGTCGTATCTGCCACAACGTCCGCGGTGTAACCGGTTGCCGGAACATTCACATAAGAGGTCGCGGATGCCGTTACGACTGTTGTGGTCAGGGGATTCGTGACATTATATACCGGACCGCCGGAGCATAGATCGTTATAGGCGAAGATGGTGTACCTGTAGGTCGTATTCGCTGTAAGGCTGGCATCCGAAAAAGTAGTAGCTGAGCCTGCGCTGACTACTGTGCCATTGCCCAAAGTGGTGCTGGCGGTGTAGGTAGTAGCGTTGGAGGGATTTGTATTCAGGACGGCTCCTGTTGTGCGTACGATCAGGTACTTGTCTGGCGCAGGAGTGGGTGCCGAAAATGAGAGCGCCGCTGTGGTCGTTGTTGGAGTGACCAGCAAAGCATAAGGCTGGCTTGCAGGAGCGCTGCAGGTGGTCACAGTATTGGCTGCTACACCCATGATATTGATTACACCGGCAGTAGCAGTCTTTGCAACGGCGATCGTTGCGATCTGCTTGCTATAGTTAGCCGCGCTCAGGGACAGCTTTATTTCATAGAGTCTGGGGTCAGATGGATTGTTGTCGATGCCATTGCTTGTCGTATTTACGCGACCCAGTCCACGGATGGCGAAGTTGGCGCCTCCGTACCAGTCTGCAAATGCGACCGCCGTAAACACCTGGGTGGATGCATCAGTAAACGTGACGGTGATCGTAGCTGTGCTTGCGCCGCTGCCTGAAACTCCGAGGAGGTAAATGTCAGATGCTGATTGGGCCGTTGTCAGCGTCAGCGTACCCGAATTGGTCGCGGTAAGACGGAGTGAATTGTTGGCACTATAAGGCGCCAACTGAAACGCAACGCCGGAGGTCGCAACGCTGTATACCATATTATTAGGAGGCAGGAATGCCGTTGGCAGCGCACCCAGGGGGTTAAAGTCTGCCGCCATGAAAGCATAGCCGGCACCATCCACATCAGCCGTGATGGAGCTCAGGGCAGTGCCGACGCCATTGGACACGACGTCGGCATTGTAGCCCGTCACTGCTACCGGCACGAAGGCTGCGCGAACCACATAGGCTGGACACAATAAGCATAGTAGAACGGCTAGCCTTCTGAATGTGCGTAGGGTAGAGCTGAGTTTCATGAGAGGGTGGATTTGGATCGGACCTTTATTCTAATTAGTTAGACGGCAGGCAGATAGGAATAGATAGCGTAGCAGGCTTTATTTACATTAGCCTGTCAGTGAGATTCCTTCTCTACTACAGACTTATCATTTTTCTTCATCAACAAAACTAACCGCGTGACAGGGGCTGCAACAACTACATATCAATGTAGGAGCATCGTTTGCCGACGCTTATATAGCTAACAGTCAGCCGATTATAGTTTATGCCTGAAGTCGCCACCTGCCCAATCCTGACACGATTCTGATGAAGGCAGCTATTACATTCGTGAAAGAATTCCCTTGCGGTATGTTCTCACGTTATATCTGTATCACTTTTTCCTTGCTGCTAAGTCTTGTCAGCTCGGCCCGGGTGATGGGAATTGATGGAGGTGCCGCTCTCACGGACAAGTATATAACGGCCTTATGCAAGGACAGCCGGGGACTGATGTGGATCGGCACCAAACAGGGGCTCTGCACATTTGACGGATCGCATTTTGAAACCCTGGGCAGCCCTCTTCAAAGTGGAAATGCAATCGTCAAGCTGATCTATGACAAGGCTTCGCAACGGATTTGGGTTGGGACGGAAAAGGGTGTGTACGCGGTGGAAAGCGAATCACGAGGCATCACGCCGGTGGTCAGCAAAGACAAATGGAGCTTCTCACCTGTCGCGGATATTTGTATGCTGTCGGGAAGGCTCATGGTGGCCTTTAAGAGTGGAGAGGTTGCCAGCGCCGGAAAGGACGGGCGTCTGACCTTTCTCGCGCGGATGCTGCAGCAGGACGGCAAACGCTATTTTGACGGGAGCATTTTGCCCCAGGGCTCCAACGCCGTGAACCTGCAGCCATGGGGGAAAAGCCCTCCCTATATTCTTAATACGGAAACACGGCAGCTATTGCGACATCCCGGCGATACAGCCAAAGGCACATCCTACCTGAGAAAGACCTATAGCGATTCCATCTACATCTGCCGGGCGGGTGGAGGGCTCGAGATCCGAAACGTCGCCACTTATGCGCATCTCATCCCGGATGCGATGGAACGCCTTCGGTCCTTTGATAATATTATAGACGTGTGGCCGGTTTCGTCCGGCAGGTTTTACCTGCTATGCAAGCCCTCCAACCTTTACTATGTGGATCTCCCTGGCCGGCATACGGATACGATCTCGTCGGAGGTCTTCATGGGGCGCTTATCGACATGCTTTTTTACGGATATGACGGGGATATTATGGGTTGGCACCAACAAAGGCCTCGTCAAAATCACACGAGACAGAAAGCTGTTCACCCATATGCTCTCGAATCAGGTGCCTGTGAGTATTCGTTCATTGGCTCAGGACGAGTCGGGGCACCTGTACGCCGGAACATACAGCGGCCTGTTCCGCCTCGCATCCGGGGAGAGTAGCTGGAGGATATGGAGCGGCATGCTGCCATACGCCATGCTTAACCTACCCGGAAAGTACCTTTATTTCGTGGGTGAGCAGCCGGCGCTTTACCGGGTTGACAAGCAAAGTCTCAAAGCTGAAACCCGGTTCTATACCACCCAGGATCTGCCACCCGATGAGCTCCGGCAGGCATACGCGATGGCGGTTGATGGCCAGGGACTGGCCTGGATCGGTACGAGCTACGGGCTTGCAACCTATTCACCTGCAACGAAGCTCCTTTCCGCTTTCAAAGCGCCGGGATTACCTCCTAATCTGGAAGTGCGATACATCAGAGTGGCTCCGGACCATCATCTCTGGATTTGCACACGCAGCGGACTGTACGACCTTGATCCCGGATCTGGCAGCGTCTGGCACGCCAGCATGTCCACGACTCCTGCGCTTACGAGCAATACGGTTAACTATATAGATCAGGATTCTTCGGGTGCGCTCTGGCTTTGCACAGACGGTGGCGGGATCAATATCGTTGATAAGGATAGGAAGTCGGTAACCGCGTTAAGGACCGAAGATGGATTGAGTGATAACACGACCTACCAGCTGCTATGGCAGAACTCCGGCAGAATATGGATCAGCACGTTTAACGGGCTTAGCACCTATGATCTGCACAGCAGATCGTTCTACAATTACTATGTAGAAGACGGGCTCACCAATAATGAATTCAACCACAACGCGTTCCTTCGCGAGCCCTCCGGAAGAATGCTCTTCGGAGGTATCAACGGCATAAACGCATTTTACCCCGACAGCATTACCCAGGAGACACGCTTCACCCGCTTATTCGCATCCACTATCACAAAATGGGACAGCAAGGCAGGCACGCTCATTAATCTCCCCCCGGGGGACTCAATGGCCTCGATCACTCTGGAACCCCTGGATCACTCGCTCACGTTCAATCTGGCCTTGACAGATTATCACAGTCCGGAAAACGAGATCTTCCTATACCGCATCAGGGGATTGTTCGATGAGTGGGTATCACTGAACAGTCAACGTAGTCTGCGCCTGGATGGTCTTGCGGCGGGCAGCTATACATTGGAGATAAAGGCGCTTGATAGTCGGGGAGCCCCGGCTACCAATATTCTGCGGTACAAAATCGTTGTCGCGCAGCCATTTTATAAAAGCTGGTGGTTCTATCTGTTGTTATTCGTGCTGGCTAGTGCCCTGCTTTCATCATTTTTCTTCCTGAGACTCCAGAATATCCGGCGGGTACTGCATTTGCGGGAGCAGATCGCCAGCGACCTTCACGACGAGGTTGGCAGCCTGCTGACACGCATCACTATGACCTCAGACAACCTCCGGTACAGCAATCATTCGGAAATTGATCGCACTACCAAACTACAAAAGATCGCTGCCCTGAGCCGTACTGCGGCCTCCTCGATGAGCGACATATTGTGGGCGATCGACGCACGAAACGACTATACCGGTAATCTTGCCGACCGCATGAGGGAGCATGCCGAAGAGATGCTGGCGCCTCTGAACATTCATCCGCATTTCGACTTCGTAGTCAACCAGCGAATGTCCATTTCTTCGCTGCTCCGTCAGCAGCTATACCTGATCTACAAGGAAGCGATCAATAATATCGTCAAGCATAGCCAGGCTACGGATGTGAACATTCTCTACCATCACAATGATCAGCGTTTTGAGCTGCGTATCGTCAACGACGGATACCAGGAGAAGGAAAAGTCGTCGACCAAGGGGCAGGGATTGAAGAATATCCGGATGCGTGCAGCTAAGATCCATGCTACCACACGAATCGCTGCCGAAGGTGATACGTTCAGGGTGGAGATTGGGGGCTGATCTACCGGAGGGTATGAGGCTACTGCATCAATATGTAGTACCAGACCTTTGAAGAAAGGCCCAACTTTGCAGTAAATCATTTCTTCATGGAAGGGCTGGCGCTGGCAATAGTTGAGGACATTGAGGATATCAGGAATACGCTTGCGGATTACTTCAGCCATCAGGAAGAGATCGGATCGGTGCTTGCTGTAGACAGCATGGAGGCTTTCTTTGACGCATTGCACGAAGGCTATCATCCGAATGTCGTACTTAGCGACATTGGTCTGCCAGGCATGAACGGCATTGACGGGATCAAGAAGATTAAGGAGGGCTATCCGGAGACGGACATCATCATGCTGACCGTCTTTAATAACAGTGAGAAGATTTTTAAGTCCATTTGTGCCGGAGCTACTGGCTATACATTAAAGGATACTCCGTTGCCGGAACTAAAAAAGGCCATACTGGATGTCCGCGCCGGGGGCAGTTATATGACTCCGTCGATCGCGCGGAAGGTCATGGAGCATTTTATGCCCAAAAAGTCAGCCGATGAAATGCTGACTGTTAAGGAGCGTCAGATTGTGGTGGCAATGACGGAGGGACTGAGCTACAAGCTGATTGCAGACCGGCTTTCGGTCTCTATCGACGGGGTGCGGTTTCACATCAAGAACATTTATCGCAAGCTCCAGGTGAACAGCAAGGCCGAAGTGATCGGCAAGTATCATAAGGGCGAGCTATAGTCACCCCGGGCGGCTCGCCGTGACTATTTCCTCGACGGCTTCATCATTTTCTCAATCTCCTCGGAGGTGGTCGTGAACCGGAAGGTTTCAAAAATATAAGGTCCGGGAGCAATGGCTGCTGCCGATGATGTGCTGTGGAGCGTGAAGCTCATGGCTTTGGTACCCGCCTTGCTTAAATGTATCTGGAACACCGTTACCTGCTCAGGATCGCTCTTGTCGACTCCCAGGTACTTAAAGGATTGGATCGTTCCGAGCTTGTCTATTGATTTAGCCTCCCGATTGGATTGCTCCCACGAGCATCCTTCATCCGATTGAGGGTTCTTGCCAAACATGGCACAGATCTCATCGGTCTTTGAACTGTTATACAGCTTGACGAATTTGGCCATTTCCTGCTCATAATCAGACTGAGACTGGGCGAATACGGAGAATGGCAGAAAGCAAAGCGAAAAGAGGATCTTCTTCATGTCTGGGTTATTGGAACGGTGATCGGTTATAAGATCAAACATACCAATACTTTGGACATGGACAAGAATATGAAAGAATGAAGGAAGGAAGCAACATCACTTCTTCTCCATCTGCACCGGCATATGCATTCCAATGCTTGCCATCACCGGACCCTGGCTCTGGATAGTGTGATGTTCGGTGATCTGGCCTTTGTCGTTCAGCGTAAAAATGTGCGCATCCTTGTATTTATACGCTTTTCCGCTTGCCTTCATGCCCATGATATCCTTAGTCCAGGTTCCGGTCTCGCTGGTAAAGACGACCACCTTATCTCCGGAAGCAAAATATTCTGCATCCGAAATCTTCATATCCGGAGTTGAGGCAAACCACTCCTTCATCATTGCGCGGGACGAGTCAGAATTCTTCATCGGCTGCATGCTTCCATCCCCATAGTCGACAAAGTCCGGAGAAGCGTCCTTCATCATTACACCTACATCATGGGCATTGAAACCCTCCATAGATGCCTTTATGATCTTCGTATTCCGGTCCTCCTTGTTTTCCTCTGTCGTTATTTTCTTGTCGGTTCCAGGTGCTTCATTTTTTGAATCACTACAGGAAATAAGCAAGCTGCCTACGGCGATGCAGGAAAGAAGAAGAAAACGTTTCATGATCGGCATTTTTTTGGTGAGATGCCTGTGAAGCTAATATGTTGAACCCGTATCTGCAAACCTGCGGCATACTGCCTGCAGCCTGTTATTCATGATACAATGAATGCCTCAGCCGTTTTGCCAGCAGGCCCGTGGCTTTTGTAGTGTCAATTGTTGCCACAGTCACGCCGGAACTCCCGTAGGCTTGCCAGGCTATGCAACGTCCGTCGGGATCTATGACCGCGCTGGCTGATTCCGAATACTCCAGCGAGTAGTTGGAGGTAGCAAAATAGATAGTGTTCTCAAGAGCCCGAACCATCTGGGCCTTTTCGTAGTAGGGGCTTTCCCGCTCTCCCCACTGTTGCGGCTGGCGATCTCCGGTCTTGCCACCCGATAGATTCGGGTGAAACACGACATGTGCCCCGTTTCTTGCTGCCCAGCGTACCGTCTCTGGGTACCGGAATCCCTCATGGCAGATCACGATTCCAAAACGGAGCCCGTCAATTTCAAACATCTGTCTGCTATCACCGGCCTGCCAGATCCTGTCTTCACTTGGATCCAGTTGATTTTTGGTCTGGTATCCGGATACGTCACCGGTGCGCGTAATGACAAAGGCGACATTCAGAAAGGCGCCGTTCTCGTACCAATCCATTGGAATGATGATGGCAATATCATTCTCTTTGGCAATCTGGCTGACTTGCTCAAGCGATGCTCGTAATTGTTGTTCTGTGCCGGATTCTCTTTCGTATTCCGGAAGAGGGTAGCCCGGCAAAAAGCTCTCGGGAAAACATACTACCTGCGCCCCTGCGGATGCAGCCTCTTTGGCAAGTGTCTTTATCTGATGAATTCCATCTCTGAGAGAACTGGGGTATTCCGGTGATGCAACTGCGATTTGAAAGATCATAGTTCAGCTAATTTACAAGCTTTAGGCTTGCAGAATTTGCCGGGCCGCCCACTCCCAAGGGGATATCTTCGGCATTTTGTTCCTATTGCTGTACTCCGTGACGAATAAATAGATGCAAAAAGGGTCAACTGAAATGAGCTGGTAATTAGAATGCAGATGTGATATGCTCCTATTCACCGCTATTAAACGGGGGATATTTAGGGGGATAGCAGAATCGGGTTTTTTATAACTTGTAGGAAACTAAAATAGTGGCTTCATGAAAAAGAGATTAGCACTAGCGCTTGCGCTCTGTTTTGCGGGCGCAGGCGCCTTCGCGCAAAACGAACCCAGAGTGATTCCCGGCAATGCCGGCATGTATCCGGCCTATGTAGTATTTCCGGAGGGGATCAGGCCCAATTTCGTTCCCGGAGCGGTATTACTGCAACAGAATGATGGTTTTATTTCTTCCAACGCTACGATTCTGGTCAACAAAGAGCAGGACCAGATCGGAGAGGAGCATTTCCGCTACCAGCAAACCATCAGGGATATCCCGGTGGAAAATGCCGTTTATATCATGCACGTTTCCGGAGGCAAAGTGAAAAGCATGAACGGAGAATGGATCGCGTCCGAACCGACAGCACTTTCGAGTGTTCCTGCTGTCAACGAGACGAAGGCGCTGCAATTGGCTATGACGGCTTTCGGCGCAAAAGTCTATAAGTGGCAGCTTCCGGCTGAAGAAGCATTTATCAAAGCGGAACGTGGTGATCCGAAAGCAAGCTTCTTTCCGAAAGGCCAGCTTACCTGGTATTCGGGAGAGCAGGAAGTGAGTGCAGAAAAGCTGCGCCTGGCCTGGAAGCTGGATATATATGCACAGGACCCGGTCAGCCGCCGTATCTATTTTGTAGACGCGCAGACGGGGCAGGTCCTCGGAAAGCGTGACCTCATTCACAATACCAATGCTGCTGGCACAGCAGTGACTGGCTACAGTGGTACTCAGGGCATCACTACTGACCAGACTTCAACATCCAACTATCGATTAAGGGAGACAGGACGTGGAAATGGCATCAACACGTATAATCTGCGTAAGGGAACGAGCTACGGCTCTGCAGTTGATTTCACCGACGCCGATAATTACTGGAATAATGTGAACGCCAACCTCGACCAGTATGCCACAGATGCGCATTGGGGCGCTGAAAAGACATACGATTATTATAAGAACACGTACAACCGTAATAGCATCGACAATGCGGGCTTTGCCATCAATAGCTATGTGCACTACAGCTCAAATTACTTTAATGCTTTCTGGGACGGCTCACGTATGACTTATGGAGACGGCAGCAGTGTCGACAACAATAAGCCACTCACGGCCATTGACGTATGCGGTCACGAGATCACCCACGGACTCACTTCTTACACTGCAAATCTTACTTACAGTTATGAAAGTGGCGCTTTGAATGAAGGCTTCAGCGATGTCTTTGGTACCACGATTGAGTTCTATGCAAATCCGTCGACGGCCAACTGGCTCATCGGTGAGGCATTTTACACGATCCGTTCAATGAGCAATCCCAATGCCTATGGAGACCCCGATACTTACCAGGGCACCAACTGGGCGACCGGTTCCGCAGACAATGGCGGCGTACACACGAACAGTGGCGTGCTCAACTTCTGGTACTACCTGCTTACCACCGGCGGCAGCGGGACCAATGACAAGTCCTTCAGCTATTCGGTATCCGGCATCGGCCTGACCAAAGCGGCGGCCATCGCCTATCGTACGCTGACCGTCTATCTGACGGCGACTTCCAACTATGCGAGCGCCCGGACTGCTTCGGTTATGGCGGCAACAGATCTCTATGGAGCCTCTTCCAACGAGGTTACGCAGGTTAAGAATGCCTGGGATGCAGTAGGTGTGGGCACTACGACAACGCCACCCCCCTGCACCGACAATTATGAGAGCAATGAGACCCGCACGGCAGCCAAGGCTATCCCCGTAAATACAGACATCACTGCGCGTATCAGCAGCACCTCCGATAAAGACTGGTTCAGCTTTGCAACGACGTCCACAGCGCCAAAGCTGAAGGTGACGCTGACTAATCTGCCCAAGGACTATGATATCCGGCTGTACAATGCCAGCGGCACGCAGCTTGGAATTTCACAGTATGGAGGAACGACTTCAGAGAGCATTACGTACAATGCCAGCAGTAGTGCAGCCACATACTATGTTCAGGTGTATGGATACAATGGCGCGAACAGCACCAGCTGCTACCTGTTGCGGGCAGGAACAGGCAGTGTAAATCAGCTGGAGGATGATGCGATCATGGATGATGCGCATTTGATGAAGAACAATAGTTCGGGATTTGCAGGCGAGATGATGGTCTCTCCAAATCCCGCCCATGATAAGCTGACGCTCAGCTTCTCTGATGAGGAATCTCGTGCAACTACCCTGAGCATCACCGACCTCACCGGCCGTGTGATATTCGAGGAGCAGCTTACATCAAAGGCAGGTATGAATACTATCAACCTTCCATTGGTAAACTATGTTCCGGGCATGTACTTCCTGCACGTTTCGGGCAAGGGTGCAATGAAGTTCCAGGTCAGTGAATAGCGCTTACACATTCTAATAGTAAAGCCGGCTGTAGTGGCCGGCTTTATTGTTTTCAGAATGCAGGCAAAACATCGGGATCATCAGAAGGGCGGCGTATTGTGCCTGCAAACGGGTCTCGGCACAAGGAATTTATCGCTTTAGCTCGTTCTTGTAGATGGTTCCGTCTTTCATTACAAACTCAACTCGCTCCAGAATGCGTACATCCTGCAAGGGATCACCGCTTACGGCGATGATATCGGCAAATTTTCCTTTTGCAATGGAACCGCTCGTCTTGCTCACACCCAACAGATCGGCAGCATTTACTGTGGCGGTCCGGATGGCCTGCATCGGAGTCATGCCAGCCTTCACCAGGTAGCGAAAGTCTTTTCCGTTTTCTCCATGAGGCATAACGGCAGCATCAGTGCCATAAGCGACTTTGACGCCCGCCTGAACAATTCTCCTGAGACCATCCTGCTTTTCATCAAGAATGCTCTTCGCCTTGTTGATGATCTTCTCAGGAAACCCTTTTTTGCTGTAGTTGGTAATGATGTAATCAAGGGCATACATCGTCGGCACCATATAGGTCCCCTTCAGCTTCATCAGCTGGATAGTCTCATCATCGACGACGCTGCAGTGCTCAACAGAATTTACGCCGGCGCGCACCGCCCGTTTGATGCCTTCGGTGCCATGCGCATGAGCAGCGACTTTCCTTCCCCACATATGCGCCTCGTCAATTAGAGCCTTCATCTCCTCAAAAGAGTACTGCGGAGCACCAACGCTTTCCTCTTCGCTCAATACCCCGGCCGTTGCGCAGAACTTGATCACATCCGCACCCCATTTTACATTATTGCGCACGCGCTTGCGGATCTGATCGACACCGTCCGCAACTCCGGTAAAGTCAGGATTACAGCCGAGGCTGATGGAAGGATTGAATCCGTTCAGATCCACATGGCCGCCCGTAGCGCCTATCGGAAAGCAGGCTACCAGAAGCCGGGGGCCCGGCACCGTTCCGCGATTGATTGCATTTCTCAATGAGATATCGATCAGCGCATCCGAACCCAGATCCCTGCAGGTGGTAAAGCCCGCCTTTAAGGTCCGCAAGGCATAGATCGGGGCCTTCATCGCATAGTCGATCGGCGTTAGCCGAAACAGATCGGAATAGTAGTCTTCTCCGGGCTCGAAGGAAAGATGGGTATGACAGTCAATCAGACCGGGAAGGACCGTTGCATTGCTGAGATCAATGATCTCGGCGCCGGCCGGAATGAAAAGCTCCGGTCCCACTGCGATTATGATGTTGCTGTCGATAAGTATCACCTGATCATATAGTGCCGTGCCGGAATTTACGTCGATCAATGTGCCCGCCTTGATCGCCTTCAGCTTTGCTGAAGAAGGGGAGGTACAAAAGGCCAACAGAAAAAGACTGAGAATAATTCTGATGTGCATGGGATGGAATTTGGACATTGTTGAAAATCCTTTGGACTAACCGGCCAGCTTCTTTGCCCGTTTCATAGACTTTTCTACAAAGGCTTGCTGGTTCTTATTCTCCTGCTTATTAAAAGACGCCTTTTTTTCCAGCAGGCGCTGTTCCTGGGCATTTCGCTTCTCCTCCGCGCGTGCCATGTAACCTGTGATCTTTTCCTGCCTCTTGTACAATTTAGCCAGCTCTTCAAGTATCGCAGCGTTGTTGCGAACGTACTGTTTGTATTCCTGCAAATGTGTTCCATATGAAGCCACATCGCTATTGAAATGTCCCAGCAGCGCATTGTACCGGGTTTGTGCAGCCTGGCTTACCCCCGGCTGCTGGTATTTCGCAAGGGCACGGAGACTGGACTTATAAAGGTTCATCCGGGCATATTCCAGCTTACTGCGTTCACTATAGTACTGCTGGATCGAATCATAGCCGCGCTGATATCGATCGTGCATGGTATCCGCTTCTCCAAATTTTGCAGACTTGAATGCGCTGCTGTATGTGATCACATCCTCATCATATACATCATGCATCTGCAAATGGGCGATCGTTTCCTGCACCAGCAGGGAATCAGACAACAATAAGGCCCTCGCCAGGGTATCAAGCCGGGCCTTTCCGGCGCCGAGTGCTGCCTGTAGTTTCGCTTCCACGATGCCCGTTTCGTTGGCGAGATCTGCAAGCGTCTGCTCCCGTGAGTTGGCGGAATCCAGGGCAATGGCGATAGCGGCAGCCCCGGGAGTGGTTGCTGACTTCTTTTGTTTTGGCTTCAGTTCCTTATCCGACGCCAGGCGTCGCAGCGCCGATTCTTTTTCTGAGATCTGACGGAGCTTTGATGCGGAAGACTTTTTTTTCAATTCGCATTTTGCCAGCAGGCGTTTGTTGTCAGTCTTGATCAGCCGGATATAGCGCTTTGTTGAATCGTTCTTCCGGTGATTTTTCTGTTTCAGCTCCCGCGCCTCGAGGCTATATCCCTCATTTTGTTGCTTCAGATATTCTTTAGACATAGCAAGTGCCCGGCTGGCCTTACCATAACGGTAGCGCGCCGGCATGGGATCCACTTTGTTGAGGGAATCCCCAAACTGTATTTCAATCTCGGCATCCACCTGTTCTTTCATGGCCATGGGGACAAAATATCGTTGATTGAAGGCGTAGGCGCGCTCCGCATAGTCGTAGGTTCGGATCAGCTCATTGTAATCAGCGGCCGCACCCAGCAGGTATTTTTCCTGTGACGGATTACTGATGGCATTGAATTGCCTTGCAGCGGCTTCACCTGCTTCAAATATGGATACCGGCATTGCTGTATCGGTAAGCTGCCAGATCGGATCTGTCGGCAAATGTGCCAGTCTGAATTCCTCGGGATCAGGCAGGAAAAACGACGTATCGTAATTGTAGACAAAACGCAGCTTACCGGTCTGGACGGGGTTCTTCGAGATCTTATTGAGCTGGCGGCGTATCCATCCGGGGCTTTGGGCGATCCCACCCGCACCCCAGGTGGCATCAACAAGCTGCCATTGTCCGTCAATAAGGACGGCATTCCACTCATGGCGAGGCACGTACAGCTTGTCGCCATTATCAAAGATCCAGTCACGCGCATATCCCTCCACCGTCACAGCCTGGAGACCAACCGCCTGGCACATGTCCCTGAAGAGATAGGCATATCCTTCGCAGACGCCCTTGCGCTTATAGAGCACCCGCTTTACATTGTCGTGCTTCAGTTTTCCGTTCATGGCCGACTTTACATCATACCTTATATTATGCGTGATCCAATTGTATATCGCGTTTGCTTTTTGCCGGTCTGTCGTCAGGTCACGGCACAGGTATTGCGCCAGCTGTTCTGCTTTATGTGATTGAGCGCCCGGTGCATGGCGACCGATGAGCGTGTCGATCTGGGAGTGGCAAATGCTGGCAACAGGGAATAGAACCAGGAACAGTATCAGATACTTAAAGGGAAAACGGGGGAACATACAATTAAGGGGTAGATTGTGGGAAGTGAAAATAATGACTGGACAAACAAAAGTTGGAAGTAAATGCCCGATACCAATAAAAGAAAAATGCAGCATGTTTCTTTTTTGTCACGGCGTGTCCCGATCAACCCTGAAGTTTGTCACAATTACACCCTCTCCGGGCGGTTAGAGAAGTGTAGGTTTGCGATGCACTCAAAATCAATACACCATGAAAGATGCATCATTGCTAAAGGACAGCCGGTTGATTGCCATTTTCGACCTGTATGATCTCCAGACGGATTTGTTTCGCAAGGCTATTGACGGAATTTCGGATGAAGACGCTCATAAGCGGCTTGATACCAAGGCAAACCATATCGCATGGATAGCAGGCAGCATTGTCGAATCCCGATTTGAAGGAGTACGGAATCTGGGCGGGGATATTCAGTCGTCCAGTCATGAGCTTTTTAAGAATCATCAGGGCATACAGGAAGGAGTTACCTATCCCTCATTGAAGCAGTATCTGGCTGATTGGGATAGAATCAGTCCGATACTTCGGGAAAAAACACTCGCAGTAGATTCTGAGTGGCTTGACAAGCGCTTTAAGATGGACGGTTGGGAAGCCAGCAACTATGAACTGATCATATTCATGACTTATCGTGAAGCAAATATGATCGGTCAGATAGCGCTCTGGCGCAGGCTGCTCGGCTATCCGGCTATGAACTATATGTAAGCCACAAGAGAAGGGCTGCCAATCCCGGACGATTGCTGGCACAGGATAGGCCCGGGAGGCAGCCCCTCTTAGCATAAGCCGATGCGTGCAGATGGTCTTTGCGAAAGAATTGTTTTCTGGATATATGGATTAACCGAAATAATCCAGTCATCGTTCCATACTGATAATTAACCATTTTTTTGCCTTCGCAATCCGTGGTTTGATTTCGTGTGTGTATTCTTTCAATAGCTTTGCCGTCCGAAATGAGGGTGGTTCTGTTTCTTCTGTGCCTCTGCTCCGTTCTGCTGAACGGGGAGCTGTCTGTTCATGGAGCAGCCCGGCTCAGCAGTTCTGCTTATGCAGCTGCCGAGCATTTTGGCGGGCATGAGCAAAATGCGATTGCCGCTGGTAATCCCTATCGCTTTCTGGCAGAGAATGCACATGCTTCCGATTTCAAGGATGATGTAATAGAGGACAATTTTGAGGATGAGGAAGTGGATGGACTATCTGCTTTACCCACCAACCGTTTTTGCCCTGCCCAGTCTGATGCAGGGTATCTTTCTTTTTCATCATTGCTGAAGCACAGCTCGAATTGCTTTGCAAGTCCGAAGCCGTCTTTCGCGCCGGTGTCAGACCGGTATCTGCTGCAAGGCGTTTTGCGAATCTGATTTTCCAAACCTGCTGCTTTTCCCGCGCTGAAGCGAGGGGACAGCATTCCTGATCCTGCCGGAAGCCTTCCCTGGCTTCGTTGCGGCATTTGATGCGTTTCTGCATCCTCATTAAAATTCAGTTTCCGGGATAGTCCCGGTCCCATATCTCCCTTACGATCATGAAAAGATTTGTCGTATACGCCAGTGTATGTGCTCTGCTGTGCAATGCCAGCTGCCATTCAAAAAAAGAAGTAAAAGAGGAAGTCACGAACTATACAGTGACAAGTCCAGCTGTAATGGATACCTCCTTTACCAAGGACTATGTTTCACAGATACGATCTGTGAGAAACATCGAGATCCGCGCCCAGGAAAAGGGCTATCTGCAAAATATCTATGTCGACGAAGGACAGTCGGTAAAAGCCGGTCAGGTATTATTTCGCATTATGCCTAAGCTGTATGAGGCGGAGCTTCTGAAGGCAGAGGCTGAAGCCAAAGCGGCAGAGATTGAGCTTCAGAACACCCGGACTCTGGCCAACAAGAACATTATCTCGAAAAATGAGCAGGCGGTGGCGCAGGCAAAGCTGGATCAGGCAAAGGCAGAGATCGCTCTTGCTAAGCTGCACCTTTCCTTCACCGAGATCCGGGCGCCTTTTGATGGGACGATCGACCGGATCCCCAAAAAGCTGGGAAGCCTCATTGATGAGAACGAATTGCTGACCAGTCTTTCCGACAACAGCCAGATGTTTGCATACTTCAATGTTTCTGAGCCGGAATATCTGGACTATGAGACGCATGTAAAGGACCGGGCTGGAAACAAGGTGCATCTTCTGCTGGCAAACAACGATCTGTTTCCTTATGAAGGAACGGTCGAAACCATCGAAAGCGAATTTGATCATGAAACGGGCAATATTGCTTTCCGGGCCAGGTTTTCGAACGCTGACAGGCTGCTCCGCAATGGTGAGACCGGCAAGGTGCGGATGACTGTCCCGTTACGAAACGCACTGATCATTCCGCAAAAAGCCACTTACGAAATACAGGATAAGAAGTTTGTGTATGTCGTCGACAAGAACAATGTCGTGCGCTCCCGGAATATCACTGTTAAGGGCGAAATGCCGGACCTCTATGTGATAGGGGATGGAATTTCGGCATCCGATCGCATTCTTCTGGATGGCGTTCAAAAAGTAAAGGACGAGGACAAGATCAAGTATGCCTATCTGGCCCCGGCAGATGCTATTGCTCATCTGCGTCTGAAGGCGGAGTAGATCATTCCAAAACCAAGACCCAATGTTTAAGAAATTCATACACAGGCCTGTCCTGTCGATAGTAATATCGCTCATCATCGTCTTTATGGGCGTGCTGGCGATGACCAAATTGCCGGTCACCCAATTCCCTTCGATCTCTCCGCCCAAGGTGAATGTGACCGCGGAATATCCGGGAGCCAATGGCGAGCTCATGACGAAAGCCGTGCTGATCCCGCTGGAAAGGGCGATCAACGGAATACCCGGCATGAAATACATGGCCTCCGATGCAGGTAACGATGGCGAGGCAACCATTCAGGTGGTGTTCAACCTGGGTACAGATCCAAACATCGCGGCCGTAAACGTCCAGAACCGTGTTGCTTCGGTGGTGAACAAGCTGCCGCCACTGGTCGTACGGGAAGGTGTAAAGATCACCCGGGAGGAGTCGAACATGCTTATGTACATCAACCTGTACAGTAAAGACTCCGGCATGGACCAGAAGTTCCTCTTCAACTTCGCCGATATCAATATCCTGTCGGAGCTGAAGCGTGTGAACGGCGTAGGTCTGGCGGACATTCTTGGTAACCGGGAATACGCCATGCGTATATGGCTGAAGCCCGACCGTATGCTCGCCTACAAGATTTCAGCCGATGAGGTCATGAAGGCCCTGGATGAGCAAAGTCTCGAAGCATCTCCCGGCAAGACGGGCGAGAGCTCGGGCAAGCGGTCCCAGGCATTCGAATATATTCTTAAATATCCGGGCCGCTTCAGCACTAAGGAAGGATATGAGAATATCATTCTAAGGTCGAGCGGAAATGGGGAAATACTCCGCCTGAAAGATGTAGCTGACGTAGAGTTCGGCAGCTCCATGTACGATATCTACTCCAACCTGAATGGCAAGGCCTCTGCGGCCATAGTACTAAAGCAGTCTTACGGAAGTAATGCCAGCCAGGTTATCGAGGACGTGAAAGCCAAGCTTAAGGAGATCAAGGCGAATTCATTTCCCAAAGGACTCGACTATGAGATCAGCTATGACGTATCCAAGTTCCTGGATGCATCCATTGAGAAAGTGATACACACACTGGTGGAAGCGTTCCTTTTGGTTGGTCTTGTGGTGTTTCTCTTTTTGGGTGACTGGCGGTCCACTTTGATACCGGCAATCGCCGTACCTGTTTCGTTGATCGGAACCTTCCTGTTCATGCAATTCTTCGGAATTACGCTGAATCTGATAACCCTTTTTGCGCTTGTTCTTGCCATTGGAATTGTGGTGGACAATGCCATTGTGGTCATCGAGGCGGTGCACGCCAAGATGGAGCAAAAACACCTGTCGCCTTTATTGGCAACTGAGGAGGCGATGCATGAGATCAGCGGTGCCATCATAGCGATCACGCTTGTAATGGCGGCGGTATTCATTCCCGTAGCATTCATGTCCGGACCGGTGGGGATTTTCTACCGGCAGTTCTCCATAACGATGGCTACGTCGATTATCCTGTCGGGGGTTGTGGCCCTGACGCTGACGCCGGCGTTGTGTGCGATCATGCTGAAGAACACGCATGGTCAGCCCAGAAAGAAGACATGGATCAACCGGATGCTGGATGGATTCAACAACTGGTTTGGCCGGGTTTCCGGGCGGTATCAGGGAATCCTCGGAAAGATTGTAAACAGGAGAGTGATCACATTTGGCATGCTCATCGGCTTTTGTGCCGGAACATGGCTTTTGAGCACGACCCTGCCTTCCGGCTTCATACCGAATGAAGACCAGGGTATGTTCTATGCCGTAATTCAGACTCCTCCGGGCTCGTCGCTGGAGCGGACCAACCAGATATCCGAAAGGCTGCAGCGAATAGCGGAAGGCATTGAAGGTGTACAATCCGTCTCATCCCTCGCCGGATATGAGATCCTTACAGAAGGTACCGGCTCAAACACCGGGACCTGTCTGATCAATCTCAAAAGCTGGGAAAACCGTAAGCACTCGGTTCATCAGGTAATGGCCGAGCTGGAGGAAAAAGCAAAGGATATCACAGGGGCGACGATTGAATTCTTCCAGCCGCCTGCTGTACCGGGCTATGGAGCTGCGGGTGGATTTGAGCTTCGCCTTCTGGACAAATCCGGGACCAATGACTACAAGCAAATGGAGAAGGTCAGCAAGGATTTTGTGAATGCCCTCAGCAAGCGTCCTGAACTCTCATCGGTGTTTACCTTCTACAGCGCCAGCTTCCCGCAATACATGCTGCAGATCGACAACGACATTGCGCAGCAAAAGGGAGTGACCATTGAGAATGCGATGAGCACTCTTTCCACGCTCATTGGTAGTAACTACGAAACCAGCTTCATCAAATATGGCCGGCAGTATAAGGTGATGGTGCAGGCCCTGCCTCAGTATAGGGCCCTCCCCGAGGATATCCTGAAGCTGTATGTGAAGAATGACCATGGCGAAATGGTTCCGTTCTCTGCGTTCATGAAAATGGAAAAAGTGTACGGACTCTCGGAGATCACGCGGCACAACATGTACAATTCATCTGAGATCAGTGGCGCCTCAGCCCCGGGCTACAGTAGTGGTTCCGCCATTACCGCCATTGCCGAAGTCGCCAAGAATACACTGCCGCGTGGCTTTGGCATCGACTGGGCCGGTATTTCTGCTGATGAAGTGGCCAGGGGAAATGAGGCCATTTTTATCTTCCTGATCTGCCTTGGATTTGTGTACCTGTTGCTTGCGGCACAGTATGAGAGCTTCCTGCTGCCGTTCCCTGTTATTCTGTCGCTTCCTACGGGAATATTCGGGGCCTTCCTTTTGCTCAAGATGCTGGGCCTGGAAAATAATATCTATGCCCAGGTGGCGATGGTTATGTTGATCGGTCTCTTGGGTAAGAATGCCGTTCTTATCGTAGAGTTTGCCGTCCAGAAGCACCGTTCAGGCGATTCTGTATTGAAAGCGGCCATCGAAGGTTCAGCTGTCCGATTCCGTCCGATCCTGATGACGTCCTTTGCCTTTGTCGCCGGCCTGATACCGCTTGTGTTCGCAAGCGGACCCGGAGCCATTGGAAATCGTACGATAGGTACTGCCGCTGCCGGCGGTATGCTCTTCGGAACCATATTCGGAGTGCTGATCGTTCCGGGCCTTTATTACATATTCGGTAAGATCTCGGAGCGGAATATCCTGGTAAAGGACGAAGACGAGAATCCGCTAACGGAGGAAATAGATCATCACACAGAAAAAGTAGACCAGTATGCGTAAGCTCCGTAAGTTTATTATGATAGGCCTTGCCGGTTTTGGCATGGCAGTGTCCGGATGTAAGGTTCCTGCTGTCGTTCAGACGAAGGAGAATCGCAGTGTGCCTCAAAGCTATGCGGGCAGTACAGACTCCGCCAATATGTCCCGGATCGAATGGCGACACTTCTTCAGCGATCCCAACCTGGTAAATCTGATCGATACAGCGTTAATGCGCAATCAGGAATTGATGATCACTTTGCAGGAAATCGAGATAGCCAGGAACGAGGTGCGGATGCGCAAAGGCGCCATCTTACCAACAGTAGGGGCGAGGGCGGGAGCCGGTGTTGAAAAGGTGGGACGCTATACCAGCCAGGGAGCCGGCGATGCGTCTACTGAAATCACTCCCGGAGAGGAAGTACCGGACTTGCTTTCCGACTTCAACGTTTCCCTGTACGCACATTGGGAAGTTGATATATGGAAGAAGCTTCGCAACGCGAAAAAGGCAGCTGTGAGCCGTTACCTGTCCACTGTTGAAGGCAGGAATTTCGTGATCACTAACCTTATCGGTGAAGTCGCTAACTCGTACTATGAATTGCTCGCGCTGGATAACCAGCTGGCAATCGTAAAGCAGTATATCGGAATTCAGAACAATGCCCTTGATATCATAAAGGTTCAGAAGGAAGCGGCGCGATCCACCGAGCTCGCTGTACAGAAATTCCAGGCCGAAGTGCTGAAGTCTCGAAGCATGGAGTTCGACATTCTTCAAAAGATCCGTGAAGCCGAGAACAGGATCAATCTACTCCTTGGAAGATATCCGCAGGAAATAGTAAGGGACAATAGCGGTTTCATGGCGACCTTACCCCCGGCTGTACATTCTGGTATTCCATCGCAATTGCTGATCAATCGCCCGGATATCCGGAAGGCAGAGCTGGAGCTCAGTGCCGCGAAGCTGGACGTTCAGGTGGCTCGTGCAGAATTCTACCCCTCATTCGGAATTTCAGCGGCAGTGGGATTGCAGGCATTCAAGCCATCCTACCTGACAAACTTCCCTGAGTCGCTTATCTGTTCACTGATCGGCGATCTCGCCGGACCTTTGATCAACAAGAGTGCCATCCGCGCGGAATTCAACAGTGCCAACGCCCGTCAGCTTCAGGCGATGTATAACTATGAGCGGACGATCATTTCCGCCTATCTGGAGGTAGCTACGCAGCTGTCCAAAATCGGCAACCTGGAAAAGAGCTATGATCTGAAATCGCAGCAGGTTGATGCGCTGACTCATTCAATAGATATCTCGAATGATCTGTTCAAGTCCGCACGAGCCGATTACCTGGAAGTACTGATGACCCAGCGCGATGCGCTTGACTCAAAGCTGGAATTGGTGGAGACGAAGAAGGAACAGCTGAATGCCGTCGTTGGGATTTATCGTCAGCTGGGCGGAGGTTGGAACTAATAGCTTTTTAAAGAAGGTGCAGGCTTTGGTCAATCCTATATATTTGACGGGATGTCGACCGCCTCGCACACATCTCCGCGTCGCTTTTATGAGATAGACCTTTTGCGGTTCATTGCGGCCATGAGCGTCGTTGTATATCACCTGACATTCCGGGGATATGCGGCCGACCAATACAGCCCTCTGGCCTTTCCCGCGATTGCACGCTTTTCCAGGTACGGATACCTGGGGGTAGAGCTGTTCTTTGTGATCAGCGGTTATGTGATACTCCTGAGCTCGGTCGGAAAGACCCTGCGCGAATTTTTTGTGTCGAGGGTCGCACGGCTCTATCCCGCATTTTGGGTTGCATGTACGCTGACCTTCATCGTAGGCCGCATTTGGGGAACCGGGGCCGGCGATACGCATATGGCGCCAATGCTTCACGCGAGCGCCAGGCAGTTCGCTGTTAATATGACCATGCTCCAGGACCTGGCCGGTATTCCCGCAATCGACGGGGTGTACTGGTCGCTCACTGTCGAGATCATGTTCTATCTGCTTTTCTCGCTGTTGATCAGCTACCGGTTGATGCGGTATATAGACCTGTTCATTATTGTTCTGCTTGGGATTTCCCTTCTTTCTCCTGCGCCGGGAACATTCATTTCAACCTTGTTTTTCCCGGAATATGCTCCCTATTTCGCAGCGGGTATGCTGTTCTATCTCATTCAGGAGCGATTTGAGGAACGGCGGCTGATGAGATACCTGTTGCTGCTCGCCTCATATGTACTTGCTCTGAGGTCGGCGCTAAAGATCTCCGGGACTGTATCAGAAGTCTATCAGGTACAACTGTCACAGGTGGTCACAATTGGAATTGTAAGTTCATTTTTTGTCGCGTTCTGGCTGATCATATCCCGACGACTGAACCTTGATCGTTGGAAATGGCTGGCAATTCCCGGCGCAATCACCTATCCGCTTTACCTGCTGCATAGCAATATTTCATTCATAGCATTTCATCGGCTTGGCACTACAGTTAACAAGTATGTCCTGCTGGTGGCCGCCGTGCTCGTTATGATCGCCGCAGCTTATCTGATCCACCTTTTGCTGGAGAAGCGAATCAGCAATGCTTTGAAGCGTCTTTCCAGCACATTGGGATCCTAAGCTTAGAATTCCACGTGGACAAGTTGTCGCGGCCGCTTCTATAGTGTCACCTAAATACTAGTGACTCCAGCGTAACTGGACTGGCCACAGTTAGGCCGCAAATGTAATCACACTGGCTCACCTTCGGGTGGGCCTTTCTGCGTTCGCGAGTGGACCCGATAAGCTCATGGAGCGGCGTAACCGTCGCACAGGAAGGACAGAGAAAGCGCGGATCTGGGAAGTGACGGACAGAACGGTCAGGACCTGGATTGGGGAGGCGGTTGCCGCCGCTGCTGCTGACGGTGTGACGTTCTCTGTTCCGGTCACACCACATACGTTCCGCCATTCCTATGCGATGCACATGCTGTATGCCGGTATACCGCTGAAAGTTCTGCAAAGCCTGATGGGACATAAGTCCATCAGTTCAACGGAAGTCTACACGAAGGTTTTTGCGCTGGATGTGGCTGCCCGGCACCGGGTGCAGTTTGCGATGCCGGAGTCTGATGCGGTTGCGATGCTGAAACAATTATCCTGAGAATAAATGCCTTGGCCTTTATATGGAAATGTGGAACTGAGTGGATATGCTGTTTTTGTCTGTTAAACAGAGAAGCTGGCTGTTATCCACTGAGAAGCGAACGAAACAGTCGGGAAAATCTCCCATTATCGTAGAGATCCGCATTATTAATCTCAGGAGCCTGTGTAGCGTTTATAGGAAGTAGTGTTCTGTCATGATGCCTGCAAGCGGTAACGAAAACGATTTGAATATGCCTTCAGGAACAATAGAAATCTTCGTGCGGTGTTACGTTGAAGTGGAGCGGATTATGTCAGCAATGGACAGAACAACCTAATGAACACAGAACCATGATGTGGTCTGTCCTTTTACAGCCAGTAGTGCTCGCCGCAGTCGAGCGACAGGGCGAAGCCCTCGGCTGGTTGCCCTCGCCGCTGGGCTGGCGGCCGTCTATGGCCCTGCAAACGCGCCAGAAACGCCGTCGAAGCCGTGTGCGAGACACCGCGGCCGGCCGCCGGCGTTGTGGATACCTCGCGGAAAACTTGGCCCTCACTGACAGATGAGGGGCGGACGTTGACACTTGAGGGGCCGACTCACCCGGCGCGGCGTTGACAGATGAGGGGCAGGCTCGATTTCGGCCGGCGACGTGGAGCTGGCCAGCCTCGCAAATCGGCGAAAACGCCTGATTTTACGCGAGTTTCCCACAGATGATGTGGACAAGCCTGGGGATAAGTGCCCTGCGGTATTGACACTTGAGGGGCGCGACTACTGACAGATGAGGGGCGCGATCCTTGACACTTGAGGGGCAGAGTGCTGACAGATGAGGGGCGCACCTATTGACATTTGAGGGGCTGTCCACAGGCAGAAAATCCAGCATTTGCAAGGGTTTCCGCCCGTTTTTCGGCCACCGCTAACCTGTCTTTTAACCTGCTTTTAAACCAATATTTATAAACCTTGTTTTTAACCAGGGCTGCGCCCTGTGCGCGTGACCGCGCACGCCGAAGGGGGGTGCCCCCCCTTCTCGAACCCTCCCGGTCGAGTGAGCGAGGAAGCACCAGGGAACAGCACTTATATATTCTGCTTACACACGATGCCTGAAAAAACTTCCCTTGGGGTTATCCACTTATCCACGGGGATATTTTTATAATTATTTTTTTTATAGTTTTTAGATCTTCTTTTTTAGAGCGCCTTGTAGGCCTTTATCCATGCTGGTTCTAGAGAAGGTGTTGTGACAAATTGCCCTTTCAGTGTGACAAATCACCCTCAAATGACAGTCCTGTCTGTGACAAATTGCCCTTAACCCTGTGACAAATTGCCCTCAGAAGAAGCTGTTTTTTCACAAAGTTATCCCTGCTTATTGACTCTTTTTTATTTAGTGTGACAATCTAAAAACTTGTCACACTTCACATGGATCTGTCATGGCGGAAACAGCGGTTATCAATCACAAGAAACGTAAAAATAGCCCGCGAATCGTCCAGTCAAACGACCTCACTGAGGCGGCATATAGTCTCTCCCGGGATCAAAAACGTATGCTGTATCTGTTCGTTGACCAGATCAGAAAATCTGATGGCACCCTACAGGAACATGACGGTATCTGCGAGATCCATGTTGCTAAATATGCTGAAATATTCGGATTGACCTCTGCGGAAGCCAGTAAGGATATACGGCAGGCATTGAAGAGTTTCGCGGGGAAGGAAGTGGTTTTTTATCGCCCTGAAGAGGATGCCGGCGATGAAAAAGGCTATGAATCTTTTCCTTGGTTTATCAAACGTGCGCACAGTCCATCCAGAGGGCTTTACAGTGTACATATCAACCCATATCTCATTCCCTTCTTTATCGGGTTACAGAACCGGTTTACGCAGTTTCGGCTTAGTGAAACAAAAGAAATCACCAATCCGTATGCCATGCGTTTATACGAATCCCTGTGTCAGTATCGTAAGCCGGATGGCTCAGGCATCGTCTCTCTGAAAATCGACTGGATCATAGAGCGTTACCAGCTGCCTCAAAGTTACCAGCGTATGCCTGACTTCCGCCGCCGCTTCCTGCAGGTCTGTGTTAATGAGATCAACAGCAGAACTCCAATGCGCCTCTCATACATTGAGAAAAAGAAAGGCCGCCAGACGACTCATATCGTATTTTCCTTCCGCGATATCACTTCCATGACGACAGGATAGTCTGAGGGTTATCTGTCACAGATTTGAGGGTGGTTCGTCACATTTGTTCTGACCTACTGAGGGTAATTTGTCACAGTTTTGCTGTTTCCTTCAGCCTGCATGGATTTTCTCATACTTTTTGAACTGTAATTTTTAAGGAAGCCAAATTTGAGGGCAGTTTGTCACAGTTGATTTCCTTCTCTTTCCCTTCGTCATGTGACTTGATATCGGGGGTTAGTTCGTCATCATTGATGAGGGTTGATTATCACAGTTTATTACTCTGAATTGGCTATCCGCGTGTGTACCTCTACCTGGAGTTTTTCCCACGGTGGATATTTCTTCTTGCGCTGAGCGTAAGAGCTATCTGACAGAACAGTTCTTCTTTGCTTCCTCGCCAGTTCGCTCGCTATGCTCGGTTACACGGCTGCGGCGAGCGCTAGTGATAATAAGTGACTGAGGTATGTGCTCTTCTTATCTCCTTTTGTAGTGTTGCTCTTATTTTAAACAACTTTGCGGTTTTTTGATGACTTTGCGATTTTGTTGTTGCTTTGCAGTAAATTGCAAGATTTAATAAAAAAACGCAAAGCAATGATTAAAGGATGTTCAGAATGAAACTCATGGAAACACTTAACCAGTGCATAAACGCTGGTCATGAAATGACGAAGGCTATCGCCATTGCACAGTTTAATGATGACAGCCCGGAAGCGAGGAAAATAACCCGGCGCTGGAGAATAGGTGAAGCAGCGGATTTAGTTGGGGTTTCTTCTCAGGCTATCAGAGATGCCGAGAAAGCAGGGCGACTACCGCACCCGGATATGGAAATTCGAGGACGGGTTGAGCAACGTGTTGGTTATACAATTGAACAAATTAATCATATGCGTGATGTGTTTGGTACGCGATTGCGACGTGCTGAAGACGTATTTCCACCGGTGATCGGGGTTGCTGCCCATAAAGGAGGCGTTTACAAAACCTCAGTTTCTGTTCATCTTGCTCAGGATCTGGCTCTGAAGGGGCTACGTGTTTTGCTCGTGGAAGGTAACGACCCCCAGGGAACAGCCTCAATGTATCACGGATGGGTACCAGATCTTCATATTCATGCAGAAGACACTCTCCTGCCTTTCTATCTTGGGGAAAAGGACGATGTCACTTATGCAATAAAGCCCACTTGCTGGCCGGGGCTTGACATTATTCCTTCCTGTCTGGCTCTGCACCGTATTGAAACTGAGTTAATGGGCAAATTTGATGAAGGTAAACTGCCCACCGATCCACACCTGATGCTCCGACTGGCCATTGAAACTGTTGCTCATGACTATGATGTCATAGTTATTGACAGCGCGCCTAACCTGGGTATCGGCACGATTAATGTCGTATGTGCTGCTGATGTGCTGATTGTTCCCACGCCTGCTGAGTTGTTTGACTACACCTCCGCACTGCAGTTTTTCGATATGCTTCGTGATCTGCTCAAGAACGTTGATCTTAAAGGGTTCGAGCCTGATGTACGTATTTTGCTTACCAAATACAGCAATAGTAATGGCTCTCAGTCCCCGTGGATGGAGGAGCAAATTCGGGATGCCTGGGGAAGCATGGTTCTAAAAAATGTTGTACGTGAAACGGATGAAGTTGGTAAAGGTCAGATCCGGATGAGAACTGTTTTTGAACAGGCCATTGATCAACGCTCTTCAACTGGTGCCTGGAGAAATGCTCTTTCTATTTGGGAACCTGTCTGCAATGAAATTTTCGATCGTCTGATTAAACCACGCTGGGAGATTAGATAATGAAGCGTGCGCCTGTTATTCCAAAACATACGCTCAATACTCAACCGGTTGAAGATACTTCGTTATCGACACCAGCTGCCCCGATGGTGGATTCGTTAATTGCGCGCGTAGGAGTAATGGCTCGCGGTAATGCCATTACTTTGCCTGTATGTGGTCGGGATGTGAAGTTTACGGGAAAG
>JADMIO011251602.1_pt1 | contig 108100 bp, 97 predicted proteins | sample 8958161 | NCBI WGS metagenome assembly JADMIO01 (sample SAMN16585339, study PRJNA669376) | soil metagenome | isolation source: Crop rotation soil | place: USA: Cullars Rotation, Alabama | collected 2011
GCCGCGACTTCAAGTCACGTGAATTCCAAGCTTCGGATCCCACTGTGCTGGAAAGCATGAGGGTCGGCGGCGCAGACAATGGCAGCAGTGATTTCAATTCGCGGTCAATGCGCGCGGCCAGTTCGTTTTCTTGATTCGAGTTCATGCGGTCAGGCCAGGACAGATTCCCGGACGGGTTCGAGTTTTTTCCGCAGCGCTTCACGCCCGCGAAAAATGTCCGTCTTCACTTTGCCGAGCGACACGCCGAGCTTGACGGCGATGTCCTCATAACTCAGCCCTTCGAGGTGGAACAGCACGATTGACACGCGTTGCGCCCTGGGAAGCCTCTGCAAAGCCTGTTCGACGATCGTGCGGCGATCCGTGGCGGCCAGTTCCTCCTCCACGTTTTCCGGTGCGGGAAAATCCACGGGCGATTCCGGCTCGTTGTCGTCCCGGCCGCCGAACAATTCGGAGAAGAAACTCCAGCGGGCGCGGTAGCGGGTGAGGTGATTCAGGCTGAGATTGGTCGCGACGGTGCGGAGCCAGCCGCCGACAGTCGGGCTGTCGTGCAATTCGCCGAAACGCGCGTAGGCTTTGAGAAACACCTCCTGAGTCACGTCCTCCGCTTCCGCCTGGTTGACCAGCAATCTCATCGCCGTGCTAAATACATGGTCCTGGTGCTCCCGAAGGAACGCCTCGAACTGTTGCGCGTCGGTCATGATTTCGCCCTTGCGGCTCGTTGGGGCGGAGACTACGTCCGGCGCCCCGCCGATGGCAAAGCCGATCCATGACAAATTGAAAGTGCCTTCATGCATGCCCGTTCAAGCAAACCCTTGCGCTACCGAAACCGCGGGCTGCGGCGCATTTGGGGACCATGCGATCTCCGTGGCGAACGTTTGGACGACCCAGAACAGGGCGCACAGGCCGAGAACGGCAAACCGCAGCCGCTCTCCGGGGCCAGGGTCCGCGCAGGGCCGGGGCAATTGACTGGGAGTCGCGATCATAGCCGGAGCGAAGGTTTCCGGCCGGGTCTTCAGGCGCGCGCGAGTCGGTTGGGACGCCTGCGGGGCGGGTTCGCCCGCCGTCATCGCCGACGTGAGCATGGGCAACCGTTGCACTCGTTTGAAGGTCTCATTCATATTGCGGTTCAATGAAATTGTCGTCGTTCGTTCGCGAATAATACCCGGCAGGGCGGGGGTTTGTTTCAAATCATTTAAAGGAGTTTGGCCGACTTCCAACCTGCGGCCGGGTAAACCTTGACAATTACCGCCGCAAAGACTCCTTTACCATCATTTCACAAGGCCACGGCTGAAAGCCAGCACGATGCCTTCTTGTTACCATGATGAAGCACATGCCGCCCAGCGCTCGCCTCAAACGATCAGCCGCTTTCACTCTCATCGAACTGCTGGTGGTGATCGCCATTATTGCCATCCTCGCGGCGATGCTCCTGCCGGCGCTGTCGTCGGCCAAGATGAAAGCGCAGCAAATCAAGTGCATCAGCAACCTGAAGCAAATGACCTTGTCATACTTGTTGTACCTCAACGATACCACGAAGTTGCTGCCCTATTACCCCACGGATCCCTCTTACTTCAACACCCTGTGGATGGGTACCTTGATCACCCATCACGCCAAGGTCAATGCCGTGCGGATGTGTCCGCTGGCCCCCGATACCAAACCCGCGATTAGCGGTTCCATGGGTTCCGCTGACATCGCCTGGCAGTGGGGTTCCACGCCTATCCTACGCGGCAGCTATGCCATGAACGGATGGTTATACACAGACGATCAATATGGGCTTCCGATCTCGAACCGGTTCTTGAAGGAGTCGGGCATTCAAAAGCCGTCCGTCTGTCCCGCCTTCGTTGATTCCATGTGGGTGGACTTATGGCCGTTGGCGACCGACCTTCCGGCGCGCGACCTTTACGGCGGTTCAATGAATGGGGGTGGGCCGGGTAGCATCGGTGGGATGAGCCGTGCCACCATCGCCCGGCACGGCGGCAAGGCCCCCGGCAGCGCGCCGAAAAATGTCCCTTCGGGACAGCCCCTGACCGGCGAGGTGGAACTGGGCCTGGCGGATGGGCATGTGGAAACCGCGAAGCTGGAAAAGCTCTGGGACTATTATTGGCATAGAAATTATGTTCCGCCGTCCAAACGGCCCAATTAATTTATGCGCCGAATTCAGAGTCAACCGGACGCCGGAAGGCGATTCGCTTTCACCCTGATCGAACTCCTCGTCGTCATCGCGATCATTGCCATCCTGGCGGCGATGCTCCTGCCCGCGCTGACCAAGGCCAAGGACAAGGGCCGACGTACTGCATGTCTCAACAACATGCGCCAGGTCGGCATCGCCCTGCAAATGTACGAGCAGGACACGCGTAAACTGCCGACCAAGCGGCATCCGGTGAGCGATTTCAACAATCCGGTGGCACCGCCCAACGCGTTAAACCTTCTGATTTCCTACCTGGGGACCAAACCCGGCTTGCGTTCGCCGGAGGTCTATAACTGTCCTTCGTTGAAACCACATCCGAATCCGGTTTACGCTCCGACGCTCTACAGCAGCACGGGCTTATCCATGAATGCGGTCCCACTGGGCCGGCGACTGGCGGCGATTCCCCGCCCCGCCGCACTGATCTTGATGCAGGAAGCTTGGTCCCTCTCCCACAATCTGTGGAATCAACCGGAGCCGCAGGACCGTTCAGATGCGGCCTTGGAAGGGTTGACGCCGAACACCTACCACGAATGGCACATGTGGGCCAGTCTCTCCACGCATGATTCTTTTATTTCCAGTTACATGCGCGAGAATCTCTGCAATGTGCATGATGAAGGGGGCAACCTGGTATTTGTGGATGGTCATGCCGAGTACAAGAAATATCGGCGGCTTCACAGCGCAGACTTTGGACTTAATCCCGATGAGCTATATCAGCCCACCGCCGCCCAGACCGATCGAGTCTGGCAACCGGCGTTTTGAGCTGAGTTGCAAAAAACGCCATGACGGGGTCACCCCTCAAAGTAACCGAATGGCTGATTGCCGCAGCCATCGTCGTCATGACCGGAGCGGGATGTGGCAGACATCAGTCCGCCAAAGCCGCGGCTGAAGAACTGGCGAAAAGTTTTGCCCAGGGCGATGCGACCTTGAAACAGGAAGTTGTTCGCGCCGGCACCGCTTTCCAGGCGAGCAATTATGCCCAGGCCCTATTCATCATGGACCGGGTGGTTCAGATGCAGCCGATTGACGAGGCGCAGAAGCGGGCCGTGGATGGCCTCATCATTCAAACGAGGCAGGCGATCCAGCAAAATCCGAAACTCAACAGTCCTGAGCTTTACAAGGCCATGTCGGAGTTGATGGTTCGGGTCCACGGCGAAAACTAAAGCGCGCGCTGACCCTGCCTGACAGGGAAAATCGGCATGTCCCGGGTCACGAGCGGTGCTGTCGAAACCGTGGCGCACGAGGACCAGCTTCAATTCATTTCAGCTCGGCGGTGATGGGTTTGAAGGGCCATCATGAGCGGGATTTGTCCAGTCTGGATGAATGAGACCCCAGCGTTGGAGAATCGAGAATGGATTGGCTCCGCATCGCCAGCGGACTGGCATGGGCACGCAGCGATATCGGGTTGGTTGATGGGAACGTGCCGCGCCGGTTACGGGATTCCACACTGTGCACCGGGCTTGGGCCGCAATTGAACGTCGGGGCATTACGGCAGCTTGCTCCAACGAACTCTCCCTGTTTCTGCGCGACAGGCTGGAATTCTGGGCTTGCGAGTTGGGACTGGTTGAATATTGTGCGCTGGTTCTTTTGAGTGGCGGGGTAGCCAAGTGGTAAGGCACGGCTCTGCAAAAGCTGCATTCGTCGGTTCGATTCCGACCCTCGCCTCCAGTAATCGCTCAAAAGCCTGAATGCACGCCGTGACTGCTCGCCCGCTACGCTGTTGACGCGAAGAGGAGGTCAGACATCCAGAAATCAGCCGCGGGTATTTTGCTCTTGTTGAATTGGGATTTTCATTTTTGCCCGGGCCGCACTCGCCTGGCAACTACGGGCGCAGTCTCGGTGAAGAGGCGGATTATTTATCATCAGGATTGAGCAACTTGAAGACCAGCCCGACAACGAGGCCACGGGCAACGACGTTGGGAGCAGCGTCCCAATCAGGCCGCTTCAATTTTCGCTTGGTGAAACAAAAAAATTGGCCACCGCCCGGGCTTTGCGGTTAAGTATGAGCTAATTCGAGCGGCCAGAATTGTTTATGCGTTTTCTTACCGAGCAATCCTCCTTCGCGGTTAAGCTTGCCGCAGGGGTCGCATTGTTGCTTTCGGCCACTTCTGCGTTTGGCGACGAGAACGAATTCTTTGAGCGGAAAATAAGGCCGATCTTTGTCGAGCACTGTTACAAGTGCCACAGCCATGACGCCGAAAAGATCAAAGGCGGCCTGGTGCTCGATTCGCGCGCAGGTGTGCTCAAAGGCGGTGACAACGGCCCCGTCATCATTCCGGGCGATCCCGGTCGCAGTCTCCTCATCAAGGCGGTGCGCTACACGGATCCAGACCTGAAAATGCCGCCGAAGAAGCAAAAGCTTTCCGAAACGCAAATCGCGGACCTCGAAGCCTGGGTCAAGATGGTCGCCCCCGATCCGCGCCTTGACCGAACCGAGTCGCGCGCGGAAGCGAATCGGCAACATTGGGCCTTCCAACCGCTCCGGCAAGCGTCCGTGCCGTCGGTTAAGAACAAGTCGTGGGTCAAGACGCCGGTGGATGCTTTCATTTTGGCGAGGCTCGAAGTAAACAAGCTCAAGCCCGCTCCGCAGGCCGACAAGCAGATGCTCCTCCGCCGCGTGACCTATGACTTAACCGGTCTGCCACCGACGTTCGCCGAGGTCGAAGCCTTCGAGAAGGATCGGTCGCCGGACGCCTTCTCAAAAGTCGTGGACCGCTTGCTGGGGTCGCCGCGTTATGGCGAGCGCTGGGGACGGTACTGGCTGGATATCGCGCGCTACGCCGACACCAAAGGCTACGTTTACGGAGATCGGGAAGAGAAACGGTTCGTTCATTCGTATGCCTATCGCGACTGGGTCGTTCGTGCTTTCAATGACGACATGCCGTATGACCGGTTTCTGCGGCTGCAAATTGCCGCCGACCAGATGGCCGACGCCGAGCGGGACGCGCTGGCCGCCATGGGTTTTCTGACGCTGGGCCGGCGTTTTCTGGGCGTCACGCACGATATCATTGACGACCGCATTGACGTGCTCACGCGCGGCACATTGGGTTTGACGGTCAGTTGCGCGCGATGCCACGACCACAAGTTTGATCCGATTTCCACACGAGATTATTACTCGCTGTACGGCGTGTTTGCCGCCTCGACGGAGCGAACCGTGGCGCTCGACGGTGCGGTCCCCAACGCGAAGGACTATCTGGAATTCGACAAGGAACTCAGGCGCCGCGAGGAGGCGTTTCGCGCGTTGTTCAATGAGAAGCGTGCGGAACAATCGCAACGTTTGCGCGCCCGGATAACTGATTACCTGATCCAGGTTCTCGACGTTCAAAAGTTGCACACCGAGGAATTCTACGCGTTTGTCGCTGCCGATGACATCAACCCCGTGGTCGCGCGACGATGGCATTCGTATTTGTTGGAGACGACGAAGCAGTTTCATCCGGTGTGGGCGCCGTGGCATGAGTTCGCCAGGATTCCGGCGAACGAACTTGCCGTGAAAGCTGCGCGTGTCATCCCCTCGTTCACCAATGATTCGCAAAAGATAAACCCGCTGGTCGCGGCGGCCATTCAGGAGAAGAAGCCAGGTTCGATGCGCGAAGTGGCGGAAGTTTATGGAAAGCTGTTGAGCGACGTGGACAAGAAGTGGAATGCAGCAACGGACAAGAAGTCCGCGCTGAACAAAGACGAAGAAGCACTGAAGCAGATTCTCTACGCTGACGATTCGCCGTCCGTCGTGCCCGCGGGCGCCATCGTGGATCTGGAATGGTATTTCGACGAAGGCACGCGCGTCGCGCTCGGAAAACTATCGCGAGAGGTTGACCAATGGATTGTGCAAGCGACAGGCGCGCCGCCTCATGCCGTCATTTTGGAGGACCGGCCCGAAGTGAAGAATCCCCGCGTCTTCAAGCGCGGAAATCCCGCTAACCTTGGCGAGGAAGTTCCGCGGCAGTTTCTGGAGATTTTGTCCGGGCCGGACCGCAAGCCGTTTGCGAAAGGCAGCGGACGGCTCGATCTGGCCAACGCCGTCGCGAGCAAGGACAACCCACTCACCGCTCGCGTGATAGTGAACCGCATCTGGCAACATCATTTCGGCGCGGGGCTGGTGCGCACGCCGAGTGATTTTGGAACGCGCTGCGAACCGCCGTCGCATCCCGAATTGCTCGACTGGCTCGGCCGCGAATTCATGGCGCACGATTGGTCCGTGAAAAAGCTGCATCGGCTCATCATACTGTCGGCGGTCTATCAGCAATCGAACGAGGCGAACATTCCTGAAGCACCCGCGACGGTCCGAACCGTGGCTTTGACGTCGCGCGAATCCGATGCAGTTTCCCCAGCGCAAGTTGATCCCCAAAACAAACTGCTCTGGCATTTCAACCGGCAACGTCTGGATTTCGAGTCGCTGCGTGACTCGTTGCTCTTTGTTTCGGGCGAGTTGGACCTGCAATTGGGCGGCAAGCCAATGGAGATGTTCGCGCCGCCCTTCAGCAAACGGCGGGCGATTTATGGTTATCTGGATCGCCAATTTTTGCCGGGCACGCTGCGGGTTTTCGATTTTGCGAATCCCGACCTGCACACGGCGCAGCGTTCGGAAACCACGGTTCCGCAGCAGGCGCTGTTTTTCCTGAACGGCCCGTTCGTCATCGAGCGGGCCAAGGCTCTGGCGGCGACGCCAACCGTGGGAACCGCTCCGCCGGAAAAGATTGCCGAACTCTATCGGCGCGTGTATCAACGCGAGCCAACCCAGTCGCAATTGCGGCAAGGATTGCAATTCATCCAGGACACGGAAGCTCCCAAAGGTGTCGAAGTGACCATCAAGCCAACCGTTTCGGATTGGAAATACGGCTACGGCGAATTCGACGAAGCCGGTAAAGCTGTGAAAAAGTTTGAGCCGCTGCCGCATTTCACGGGCGATGCGTGGCAAGGCGGCGCGGCCTGGCCCGACAAGACGTTGGGCTGGCTGCAATTGACGGACACCGGCGGCCATGCAGGAAACGATTTGCAACACGCGGTGATTCGCCGCTGGGTTTCGCCGGTGACCGGCGCGGTTTCGATCGAGGGAACGATCAAACATGAGCACACGGAGGGCCACGGCGTGCGCGCATATCTTTGTTCGAGCCGCCATGGCTTGGTCGGGAATTGGGTCTTGCACAATCAGAGCGCCGAGGCGAAGGCCGAAAATCTGGCGGTTGAACCGGGCGACACGATTGACTTCATCATTTCCATCCACGAAAGCCTGAACAGCAATGATTTCACCTGGTCGCCGGTGATTCGTATGACCGGGCCAAAAGCCATGCGCGACGCAAACGGTTACGCCCGGGAATGGAATGCAAAAAAAGATTTCAGCGGACCACCGACGCAAAGCGAACCGCCGCTAACTGCCTGGGAGCAATTCGCCCAGGCGTTGTTGTTATCGAACGAGTTTTTGTTTGTGGATTGAGTTGTGAATCCGGAGACTCGTCATGGCCACCACACTTTGAAACATGTCGCACCATAAGCCCAACCTGCGCAATGCGTTCGTGACGCGGCGCGACTTCCTCTGCCAGTGCGGCATGGGGATGGGCGCGCTTAGCCTCGCGGCCCTTTTTGGTGAGACCGGCATCCTGCTGCCGTCAGCCCAGGCGGCCGAGAGCATCAATCCCCTCTTGCCCAAGTCGCCACACTTTCCCGGCAAGGCCAAGCGCGTCGTGCATTTTTTCCTCAATGGCGGACCGTCGCACGTGGACTCGTTCGATCCCAAACCGGCATTGGAAAAATACAAAGGCCAGCCATTGCCGGGTGAATACATCAAGACCGAGCGCAAAACCGGCGCGGCCTTTCCATCGCCTTTCAAGTTCAAGAAATGCGGCCAGAGCGGTCTTGAAATCAGCGACATGTTTCCTCAAATCGGCGCGCTCGCCGATGACCTTTGCCTGGTTCGTTCGATGAAGGCCGAGCTTCCGAATCACGAACCATCCCTCATGCTGATGAATTGCGGCGATGCCGTGCAAAGCCGTCCGAGCCTTGGCTCGTGGACGACTTACGGTTTGGGAACGGAGAATATGAATTTGCCGGGGTTCATCGTGATGTGTCCGGGGGGATATCCGATCAAGGACGCGGACAACTGGCAGAGCGGTTTCCTGCCCGGCGTTCACCAGGGCACGTTTATTGACTCGCAGCATACGAAGATCGAAAAGCTCATCGAGAACATCCGGAACAGTCGCACTTCCCTGACGGAACAGCGGCGGCAACTTGACCTCGTCCAGCAGCTCAACGCGGAACACCAGCAGGCGCGCAAGCGCGACGGGCGGTTGGAGGCGCGGATTCAGTCCTTTGAAATGGCTTACCGGATGCAGATGGAGGCTGCCGATGCGTTCGATGTCAGCAAAGAACCGGAGACGATTCGCAAGATGTATGGCGCTGGAGTTCATGGCCGGCAGACCTTGATCGCGCGTCGGTTGCTCGAACGCGGCGTGCGCTTTGTTCAGCTCTGGCACGGCGCGAGCCAGCCGTGGGACAGCCACGAAAAGATAGAAGAGTCCCACCGCAAGCTGGCGAAGGAAATTGACCAACCCGCGGCCGCGCTGATTCAGGACTTGAAGCAACGCGGCATGCTCGATGACACATTGATCATTTTTGGCGGCGAGTTCGGCCGCACGCCCACCGTGGAACTTGGAGACAAAGGCGACGCCAAATACGGGCGCGATCACAATCCGTACGGCTTCACCGTGATGCTGGCCGGCGGCGGCGTCCGTGGCGGCACGGCCTACGGTGCCACGGATGAATTCGGCTTCAAGGCCGTGGAAAATGTCGTTCACGTGCACGACCTGCACGCGACCATTCTCCACTTGCTGGGCTTCGATCACGAGAAGTTCACCTACCGTTACGCGGGCCGTGATTTCCGCCTGACCGATGTATCCGGACACGTGGTGAGGAACATCATTGCTTGAGGCGGCTTTCCACAACGCGCCATCCATCTCGACTCCAGCCGCCCGCTTGAAATCAGAGGCGTGAACTACCTGGTGATTCACGCCGCGGACTTTCACCGCCCGCGAAACTCCCGCTTCTCACATGCAAATCATGGAGATGCGCTGTAGGATTTTGGTTCGCCAATCAGAGCAAAACAGGCTACGAACTCTTGATCTCGTTGAAAATCCAGGTGCGAGCAAACGTCCAGTAGTTTTTTACGGTGGCTACAGAAATACCCAGGGCCTCGGCGGTTTCCTCGTTCGTCATGCCTACGAAATAACGCAGTTTGACCACCTCGGCTTGAACCGGATGATCTTCGGCAAGTTGGTCCAGCACTTCATGCACGGCTAGCAATTGCTCGTCAGCAGCCGGAGCAGCCAAATCCTGCCCGTCCAGGTCAACGCGTTCCAAACTTCCGCCGTGCCGCATGGTGAGTTTGCGCCGCGCGCGATCAATGAGAATTCGACGCATCGCTTCAGCGGCGGCGGAAAAGAAATGGGCCCGGTTTTCAAATCTTGGATTTTTGGAGACCACTAATCGTAACCATGCCTCATGCACCAATGCAGTGGGTTGCAGCGTTTGACCCGGCGCTTCCTGAGCCATCTTGCTGGTCGCGAGCCGCCGCAATTCGTCATAAAGGAGATCAAGCAGCTTTTCGGCGGCCGTGGGGTCGCCTTGCTCCACTGCAGTTAGCAATAGGGTGGCATCACTCATGTTCTCACGTGAAGAACGGGAAACGCAGGAGGTTAGCATTGGCATGGCACGCTGACCAATTCTTTGTAGAGCAATTCCCGCTCATCTGGCGCGGCAGCAACTTCTCAACTGCTCTGCTGACTTCAGCCGCCAAAATTTGAACTCCCTGGCCGTTGAAATGGAAGTTGTCCCCATTGAGTTCGGGATGTCCTCGCACCGTTGGGTTGAGATTGACGGCTACGGTGGGTTTGAGTTCTGGTATTGTATAAGCCTGGTAGCTTCATCAAGTGAAATCCGCCCCATGAGCCAGGCGACCCAGGACTCTCCTAAATCGTCAGCGCGAGGCGCCAATGCGTCTCCTCTGGCAAGGGCGGTGCGCGCTTCGTTCCGTTGCCCGAGTTGCCAATGCGCCATCGCCAGGACGGCATAAGCCTTGGCCTGTGCAAACTGGTCGAGGCTATTCGCCGCTTTCTTTCCCCAGGCAATTGCTTCGGCAAAATTCCCCAACCGATAATTCGACATCGCTTTGCACGTTTGGAAATAAGGAAGGCCATCAGTGCCGCTTCCCGCCACGACTGCCTTGTCCGCGAGTTTGTCCATCAATCCCAAATCCGCTCCGGAATTGGGCAGAAGAAAACAATCCTGTGCGATCCGTTCGGCCACGTACGGGTCCGTCGCATCGGCGAATTTGGTGACAAGTCTTTTGCAGACCTGTTCGTAAGCGGGGCGGTCTCCGGCTATCGCCAGCAGCACCGCCAGCGTGTGGTAACGGTAGTGGTCGGTCAATTGATGCTCCAAGGCCCGGGCCGCATCGGTGGCAGCCTCCCGCCATCTCCCTCGACGGCCCATCACATTAACTCTGTCAATGAGCAGATACACGCTCGCGGGCTTGGCGACAAACGCGGGCGTCAGTATTCCGTCGAGAAGTTGTTGTGCTTCGACAAATTTTTTCTGAGCTGTGAGGGCACGAACCACACGGTCCACATCAACCAACGCTTCCGGGTCCTCATTGCCCTTCTTGCGCGAGATGGTCAAAGCCTCCTGGTAAATTGATTCCGCCTCCGGCCACTTGCGTGCACATTCCAGGCACACACCCAGCTTTCGCAGTGTATACATGGATTGCTGCTCCTCAATCCCTCCCTTTTGGCGCCACAAGAATAAGGATTCACGCCACAACTCTTCAGATTCCGACCACTTGGCCTGGCTATCAAGGCACTCAGCCAAACCGCGCAGAGCATAAAGCCTGTCCAGTTCATCGTTTTTCCAGACCTTACGCCCGATCGTTAATGCTTCTCGCCACAGGGATTCTGCCTCGGACCGCTTGCCTTCACGTTGCAGCACCTTCGCGAGGCTGGCGAAGGTTTCAAGCGTGGCCGCGCTGTCGTCGCCCATCAGCTTGCGCTGTATTGCCAGAACTGCCTTCAGCATCGCATCCGCCGACTGTAAGTCGCCTCGCTTCCCCAGCAACTGGCCGATGGCGTTCAGAGTTCTTGTCACGTCAGGATGGGCATCACCCAAGAGTTTTTGCCGGATCACCAGCGCCTCCGTGTCCAATTTTTGCGCCTCCTCGAACTTGTCCAACGCATTTAGCGCCCAGGCTCGATCTTCGAGTGCCGAGGCCACCAGTAGATCGTCATTGCCGACCAGCTTTCGCCGGATCGCCACAACGTCGCGCGCGGTTTTTTCGGCTTCAGCCCACCGTTCTCGGTATCCCTGGATCATGCAGAGGTTGCGGAGCGAATCGGCGACGCTCAGGTGTTGGTTTCCGAATAATTTCCCCCTGATTCGCAAGGCCTCCCGAGCCATCGTCTCCGCCTCAGTTAGTTTTCTCTGATCCCGGTAAACTTCAGCCAGGGCATTGAGCGAAGTGGCAGTATTGGCATTTTCGTCGCCAAGCCGCCGCTTCCGAATCGCCAGGGCTTCACCGTGCGCTCGTTCCGCTTCGGGCAATTTGTGTTGCACCATCAGTACCATGCCCAAAAGGTTCAGCGATTCGGCTGCCTCCAGGCTGTCCGCTCCAAATCTTTCCCGACGGAGGGCCAACGCTCGACTCGTTATTGCTTCGCTTTTTGAAGCGTTGCCGATTTCCGCATAAAGGCTGGCAATGACGTTGCACAATTCAGCTTCGACTTCAGGTTGATTGGTCATCGCCTGGCCGATGCGTTCAGCGGTTTGATCCAAAATGCGTCGCAGCATTTTGGTGTCTTCTCCCAGCGCAACCGAAGGCCCGACGCCTTGCAACATTTCTTCGAGGAACTTTGTGACTTCCCTGCTCTTCACTGATGCAGCTTCGGCTTCGCGTCGTGATCGCCGCTCTTTGGCGAGAGATGCCGAAACAACGATCAACATCACGACAAGCAGCATTGCGATAATACCAATGCCAGCGAATAGAAGCTTATTGCGAAGGACCGCCTTTTGAAGTCTGTAAAGCTTGCTGGGCGGGCGTGCGGAAATGGTTTCGTTGGTAAGAAAGCGTTGAATGTCGAGCGCCAGGCCGTTGGCAGTCGGATAACGACGCGTGCGATCCTTCTCCAGCGCCTTCATCACGATCCAATCCAAATCGCCGTGAACAGCGCGAATCAGCGCGGGCGGTTCGGAATGGCGACATTGCGCCACGCTCGTCAAATCCGCGTCGGTGAGCTTGCTCAATCGTGTGGAAGGACGAACGGGTTCTTGCTCGCGAATCACCCGACGGATTTCATCGAGTCCAGCCTTCAATAATTCTCCCGTGTCAAAGGGCGTCGAGCCGACCAACAATTCGTAAAGCAAGACACCCAGACTGTAAATGTCCGTCCGCGTGTCCACGTCCACGCTCGTGAGCGCCGCCTGCTCCGGGCTCATGTAAGCGGGCGTTCCAATCAACATCTCGAACGCCGTAAAAAGCGTTTTGTCCGTCAACTGCTGGTTCGTGGTGGCCTTGGCAATCCCAAAATCAATCACCACCGGCAACGCGTCACCTTGCTCCGACTCGGTCACCAGAATATTGGAAGGCTTGATATCCCGATGAATGACTCCCTTTTGGTGCGCGTGTTGGACTGCCTGGGAGACCTGGACGAAAAGTTTCAGCCGCTCTCGGGTCGTGAGCGAATGCTGATCGCAGTATTCGGTGATTTTAATACCGCGAACGAGTTCCATCACAAAATACGGCCGACCGGATTCCGTCGCTCCGGCATCGAAAATCTTCGCGATGTTGGAATGGTCCATCAACGCGAGCGCCTGCCGTTCGGCTTCAAACCGGGCAATGACGCTTTTGGTGTCCATGCCGGGCTTGATGATCTTCAAAGCCACTCTGCGACGAACCGGCTCCTGCTGGTCCGCCATGAAAACGACGCCGCAGCCGCCTTCGCCAATTTGCTGGAGTAATTTGTAGTGCCCGATGCGATCGCCGGGTTTTTCTCCGGCAGAAATTCCCGGCGTGGCTCGCTGTGAAAGCGTTTGAGCGGGGGTCTCCATGAAATTTCCAACCCGAGTATGGCCTTCAAGCAGCGCTTCGACTTTTCGCTGCAGTTTGCTGTCGCCGCCGCAAGCCCGGTCGAGATAGGCCGCGCGCTCGAACCGGGGCAAAGCAAGGGCCTCCGTGAAGATTTCCACGTCGCGATTGGGAGAATCGTTCATCGAATTGCTGCTTTCTGGATCTGTATTGCAGTCATTGCTGCTAATCCGGCCATAGGTACAAGGCGAGATTCGATCCCCAAAAGGCTAGGGGAACAATAGAGAATTTTGCCGTCGCTACTCTCGAATACGGGCGTCCTATCGTCAATCTCGACCGTGGTGGCGACGTCTTCGTCGCCGAGAACATTTTCAAATGGCCAGAGACTTCGACCCTGTTACAGACGTTCGAAAAAAACTTTCCAGAATCTTTAGCCACTTCGTTCCGAATTCTCGCATTGCTCAATGACCACCAAACAAAAACAAACCAAACACAAATATGAAAACCATAGATCAAATCGAAACCACCCCAAGCCTCGTATCACAGCGAGGTTTCAACACGCGAACAGCCGTTGCGTCGCTCCCACCACAACGCAGGCAGGCCACCGACCAGACCGCTATTCGTCCGTTTCGGGTGAACGTCCCGGAAGCGGAACTGGCCGAATTGCGCAGGCGCATCCAGGCCACGCGGTGGCCGGAGAGGGAGACCGTCGCGGACACGTCGCAGGGCGTGCCGCTCGCACCTCTCCAGGACCTCGCGCGCTACTGGGCGGCGGACTACGACTGGCGCAAGTGCGAGGCGAAGCTCAACGCCCTACCCCAGTTCATCACCGAGATCGACGGCCTCGACCTCCACTTCATCCACGTGCGTTCGAAGCACAATGGTGCGCTGCCGGTCATCATCTCGCACGGGTGGCCCGGTTCGATCCTAGAACAGATCAAGCTCGTCGGCCCGCTCACCGACCCCACCTCCTGCGGAGGACGCGCGGAGGACGCTTTCGACGTCGTGATCCCGTCGATCCCCGGTTATGGGTTCTCGAGCAAGCCGACGGCGACCGGCTGGGATCATGCCCGCATGGCGCGGGCTTGGATCGTGCTGATGAAGCGCCTGGGATACAAACGATACGTCGCGCAGGGTGGCGACGTGGGCGGACAGATCACGGACGCCATGGCGGTCGAGGCGCCCGCGGAGCTCGTGGGCATCCACACCAACTTCCTGTTCGCTCTCCCGCAAGACGTGTCGGACGCGATCCAGGCCGGGGCCCCGCTGCCGTCCGATTCCACCGATCAGGAGCGACGCGCGCTCGCCAAACTGCAGGGCTTCTTCGTCAAGAACGCGGCCTACGCGATCGAGATGGCGACGCGTCCGCAGACGCTTTATGGAAACGCCGATTCTCCTGTTGCCCTCGCGGCCTGGTTGATCGACCACGGTGACGGCGACGATCAGCCGGCGGCGACGGTCCTCGCGGCGATGCGCACGCCGACCAAGGGACAGCCCGCGGAGCGGCTGACGCGGGACGACGTGCTCGACAACATTACCCTCTACTGGCTGACCAACACCGGGGTCTCCTCGGCCCGCAGCTACTGGGACAACAAGCCCCCGTACTTCGGCCCCAAGAACTTCTCCATCCCGGCGGCGTTCACCGTCTTCCCCGGCGAGATCTACCAGCCCTCCCGGCGCTGGGCGGAGCGCGGTTACTCGAACCTCTCCTACTTCCACGAGGTGAACAAGGGCGGGCACTTCGCGGCGTGGGAAGAGCCGCTGCTCTTCGCGTCGGAGATGCGCGCGGCGTTCAAAACACTTCGTGACGAGAAGGCCACGGCGCTGAATCGTTGACTTCCCATCGGGCCTGCCGAGCAGGAATGTGCGGCAGGCTCTTCGTGGACCGAACTAAAAACGAAATGAGTATCAACCGGAAGATGTGAAACAAAAATCTGCATCAACGAAAAACCTCAACCAAATCAAACCAAACACAAATATGAAAACCAAAGATCAAATAGAACTCACTCCGAGCGTTGCCTCACGGCGAAACCTCACCACGATTCCACCGGGAGCTGGCGGCAGGTCAGAAACGGTGATCGAGGAAGAATCCGATGCGATTCGCCCGTTTCAAATGCCAAATGTTCCAGAAGCGGAACTCACCGAATTGCGCCGACGCATCAAAGCAACCAGGTGGCCTGAGAAGGAAACAGTCGCGAATGCAACGCAAGGCGTGCAGCTCGCCACGGTCCAGGCCCTCGCGAAGTACTGGGCGAACGAGTACGACTGGCGCAAAGTTGAGGCAAAACTCAACGCCCTGCCGCAGTTCATCACCGAGCTCGATGGACTGGACATTCATTTCATTCACGTTCGTTCAAAGCACGAAAACGCATTGCCGCTCATCGTCACGCACGGATGGCCAGGTTCGATCGTCGAGCAGATGAAAATTATTGACCCTCTGACTAATCCCACGGCCCATGGCGCGAGCGCATCGGATGCGTTCCACGTGGTGATCCCGAACATGCCGGGCTACGGATATTCAGGCAAACCGACCACAACTGGCTGGGACCCTGCACATATCGCCCGTGCCTGGGACGTGCTCATGAAACGCCTCGGCTACAACCAATACGTGGCGCAAGGCGGCGATTGGGGCGCGATCGTCGTTGATCAACAGGGGGTGCAGGCGCCTCCCGGATTGCTCGGCATTCACACCAACATGGCCGGCGTCATTCCAGCCGATATTGACGCGGCGGCTTTTTCCGGCGCGCCAGCGCCAGCAGGCCTCTCGGCCGACGAGAAACTCGCTTACGAGCGTGTGCAGTTCGTCTATCAAAAGGGAATCGCCTACGGATTCCAATTGGGATTGCGTCCGCAGACGATGTACGGAATCGCGGATTCGCCCGTTGGCCTGGCGGCGTATTTCCTTGATCACGACGCACGCAGCTACGAGTTGATCTCACGCGTCTTTCAAGGACAAGCCGAGGGCCTCACGCGCGAAGACATCCTCGACAACCTCACGCTCACCTGGTTGACGAACACGGCGCTCTCTGGCGCACGCCTCTACTGGGAGTATTGGGGCAAAGGGTATTTCAATGTCAAAGGCGTCTCGATCCCCGTTGCCGTGAGCGTCTTCCCGGACGAACTCTATCCCGCCCCGCGGAGTTGGGCGGAGAAGGCCTATCCCAAACTCATTCACTACAACAAGCTTCCCAAGGGCGGACATTTCGCGGCGTGGGAGCAGCCGAAACTCTTTTCCGAAGAGCTTCGCGCGGGCTTCAGGTCACTGCGCTGATCAAAACGAAGCGGCGGCGCGCACGGGGGTGCGCGCCGCCTTCCAATCCCTAAGCTGGACGCCAACCAATGCCCACAAACAAAACAAGAGTATGAAGACTCTGGATCAAATTGAAATTACTCCGCGCGTGGCATTGCGCGGTGACAGTTCAGGACCCGGCATCGAGGAAGACTTCAACGAAGTCCGACCATTTCATGTCAATGTTACGGAAGCGGAACTCACCGACTTGCGTCAGCGCATCAACGCTACACGATGGCCCGAAAAGGAAACGGTCATTGATGCCACGCAGGGTGTGCAGCTCGCGACGATTCAGGCACTCGCGCGCTATTGGGCGACTGATTACGACTGGCGCAAGATCGAAGCGAAACTCAATGCCGTGCCTCAGTTCATCACTAAGATCGACGGATTGGACATTCATTTCATCCACGTTCGGTCTAAACATGAGAACGCGTTGCCACTGATCGTCACGCACGGATGGCCGAGCTCCATCATCCATAAGCTAAAGATTGTTGATCCACTCACGAATCCCACAGCACATGGTGCGAGCGCAGCGGACGCTTTCCATCTGGTGCTACCGTCAATGCCGGGCTACGGGTATTCCGGCAAGCCGGCGACCCTCGGCTGGGACCCGCCCCGCATCGCGCGCGCCTGGCTCGTCCTCATGAAGCGCCTGGGATATACAAAATTCGTGGCACAAGGCGGCGATTGGGGCGCGCTTGTCACCGATCAAATGGGCGTGCAGGCAGCACCGGAATTGCTCGGCATTCACACCAACATGCCTGGCGCGGTTCCGACCGACATTGACAAGGCGGCTTCTACTGGTGCGCCGATGCCATCCGGTCTTTCAGCCGAAGAGAAGGTCGCATTCGAGCGGCTGCAATTCGTCTATCGCAAACGCATCGGCTACGCATACCAGATGGGATTGCGCCCGCAGACACTATGCGCGTTGGCGGATTCACCCGTGGGCCTGGTGGCCTGGCAGCTTGACCTCGAAGCACGCGGCTACGCGCTGATCTCACGCGTCTTTGCCGGAGAAGCTGAGTGTGTCACGCGAGACGATGTTCTTGACAACATCACGCTCTACTGGCTGACCAACACGGCGATTTCTTCGGCTCGTCTCTATTGGGAAAATAAGCTCGCGTATTTCAGTCCCAAAGGCGTTTCAGTCCCTGTTGCCGTAAGCGCCTATCCTGACGAGCTCTTTCAATGCCCACAGACCTGGGCAGAGCGGGCCTATCCCAACCTGCTTCATTACAATCGGCTCGATAAAGGGGGACACTTTCCCGCCTGGGAACAGCCGCAACTCTTTTCAGAAGAAGTCCGTGCGGGCTTCAGACCATTGCGCGGCGAGAAGGCGACGGCGCTGAATCGCTAACTCCGCATCGGTCCTGCCGCGCATTCATGCGCAGCAGGAAAAAATCAATCATCCATCGCCGCTGATTTTTGGTGACTGCGGCCAGCAGCAGTGCTGCCGAGTCGGTTTTCTGTTACCGCGTTATTGCGCCGCCGTCAATGGTCGTGCAACCCCTTCGTATGCGACCGCCCGGTGGCAACGTCACTTTGCTTTTCACGAGCATTAAGCGCAGCACCAACTCTGGGAAAGGAATCCTTAGACCATGGGCCGCGGGCTGGCGCAGCAAGCAAGAATCAGCCCGTGGCACTCCGTCACCGTTGGAGATTCAAGCTTTCCAAGTAAACGAAGAATCACTTTCTCAGGAACGGGATTCGTCCGGCGCTTGTTCTGCGCGAGAAGGGTGGCAACCGGTGGTTCAATGTAAACGATTTCAATCTGTCAAAGGCCGACGCTGCAATGAACGATGGCAGATCGTCCGCTTTGATCGGTCCGCGATGAACCACCGGCACCGTTTGCAACCCCATTCCAGCGAGCATTCGCAAACGCGTGGCAAGGTCAAGGAACTGCCCGGCATTCTTGTCTTAAATGTCGAACTCGAAAAAGTAATGCGGCAGCTTGCGATAATAGACGGAATGTTTCGCGTAAAGCCATTCACCGTAGAGGATGAACTGACCGCCGATTATTCCTTCCAGCACCGGACGCTTTACCGAAGTCCATTGCTTGAAGAGATCGTATTGCGGATGCATCCCTTCCGTTATTTCGTGGCCGCGGCATTGGAGCATCATGCGCCCGCCTGACGTGATGAATGCCGACGTTCGTACCGTCCAGCTTCTCCTCCCCACTGAGCGACGGATTGGCGATGAACGCCTCGGATTCCTCGCGGCCAAGGTGTTTGTCGTCATCCGTACCCTTCGAGCCGAACAGGTGTGGCGTGCGCGGGCAATTGATGAAATCGTCGCGAGAGGTGCCCAAAAACTAATCATTTCCGTGTGCCATTTCTCGGCCGTCTTACTTTCTCGTGCTTCGTATTTCGGAGCTTTCTCAACAACGTTCGCGCTGACCCTCTGAAAAAGTGTTGCTCTTCGAATCTCTGTAGGTAGCGGACGGTTTTCTCGGCAGAACGTTGAGCGCATTTGAGTTGTTTGTCTTCATCATCACTATCAATGTCCGCCAGCTTATACTTGTGATGCACGAATTCATTCCTTAGATCGCAAACGTGCAGGACGGTCTTAACATGTCGTTGAGGAATTCGCTTCTCGTGCACAAGCGCCAATAACCAGGAGAATTTTCCGCGCAACCCCACATCTCGGATCATTTGGTATGATTCCCGTTCGTCGAGGGAGCGAAGTCCCCGGAGAAGAACGCCGTTAATCCAATGCTCAAACCAAGTAGCATAGTAGAGGATCGCATCATGGTTGTTTCGTCTGCGTTTGAAACTTCTGGCTCTGTTCAGCAAGTCTTGTCTAAAGTCTGTCGACCACATCATTGGACGGTCTTTTGACCATTTGAGTGCTGCTTCGCGTACTTTCGCCATGATCTGTTCCTCCGTTTTGCCATCGGGATTGATTTGGCCGTCGGCGAGAAGGGCCTCATAGACCATCGCAATCAGTTCTCTGCCAATTTGCTCGATCTCTTTGCTGATTGGTGAACTGAAATTCGTTTTCATTTTCGCATAGACAATAGCGTGCGTTGGCTTCCGTTGATTAATGTTATGTCAAAGAATTTAGGAGAGCGAGCTTTGACGCCCGCTCTCCCGTTGTTCACTCATTGAGGAACAGTTTCCACTCGGCGACGCCGTGGGCGTTGCGAATGAGTACCGTCATCGGCAGTTCTTTCGGCGCACGTGGGACACTGATCAGCTTCAGACCGGCTTCGTGCGGCAGGCGGTTGCCCTTGCGGGTGTTCACGTCCTTGCTCGACCACACGAGGTTTTCCCACGTGTCCGCACCACCACGCGAGCGGGGCAGGACGTGGTCGAGGCTGCCTTCGTCCGGCTTCAGCAACTGGCCGGTGTATTGGCAGCGATTGCCGTCGCGCTCCCGAATCGTCTTCGCACAGAGCTTCGGACGCTTCTTGGGCACGCGCGCGTAGTTCACCGCCACGATGACGGTCGGCACGCGGATCGAGCCGCGTGCCGTGCGCACCAGGTTGTCGCTTTCGCGAATCGGCAGCGTGATCCACTCGTCCCAAGTCACGGGGCGGATGTGGTGCTCGCCTTCGATTTCGAGCGCGGTAGCCACGTTGGTGGCCATCATGCAGAAGGCCTCTTGCGGCGTGCGAATGTTGATCGCCTGCCAGTTGCGGTTCAGCACCAGTACAATCGTCTTGTTCAGTATGTCGCTCATCGAATGTTTGCATACCGTGACTGCTCCGCGCGTTTGAGGTATTTGTTCTTTGTTGAAATGGCAGGGCCGGCCCGCTGAAACTGGACTTGAGGCGCAGTCCGTACCGGACCTCCAAGCCGCCAGTTCAGCGGTATTTGCGGTCGGTGCGTGTGCGATTGCGACGCGATTTGAAAACGGTCTCCGTCTTTTGCTTGTGGAGCCAGCGGAGGAATCTCTGGAAGCGCTTGTCAGCGCAGATTCTTTCGACGCTGTGGAAGTTGTCTCGCAGCTCGTTATGCGACCACGTTTTGTGGATGAAATCTTCACAGCTGTGGCAGGTCGGAACGATTTCGCGTCCACCCTTGCAGCGCGGCACCACGTGGTGGCCGCGCGTGGGCACGTTGCGCAGGCAGAAGACGCAAGGCTCGGTCATAAACCGGTTCAGATTTGTCAAAAAGCGTTCGAAGGCAAAGGCAAAGTGGCTGCCGCTGCCGGTAACGCTCCAGCTCTCCCTGTTTGAGAGACAGGTGTGCAGACCTCCACACTCAGCGGCAATTGGTGGCCCGTGCTGGTAACTCTCCAGCGTCCGCAGTTTGTAAGACTGCCGCTCTGATTTTGGGCTAACGGGCTGTGATTGGCTGCCGGGGATGGGTTCGCACCACCACAGTCGCCTTCAAAGGGCGATGTCCTGCTGTTAGACGACCCGGCAATGAAATTGGTGGCCCGCCAGGGTAACGCGCCCTGTTCAACGGATTAAAAGTCCGTTGCATCACTTTAATGCTTGCAGGCCTGAAAATGGTTCTTGCGGCAGGAGTGGGCTTCCCAAGCCTTACAAGTTGGTTGCCCAAATGGGACGGTTCGCTTTCGCGAACTGTAATGCACCTGCACTTGCAACGTTCTCGACGTCGTGCCTCTGCGTTGGGCTACGCGAGCAAAGCGGATGGAGCCTCCAGCCGGTGCTGCTCCGGCAGGAATTCTTTACAAAAGAAATCCGCAGGCTGCTGCGTGGAGGCAAGGTGGCCGGCAAGCTAATGCCTCGCAGTCTCCGGTGCTGCCCCGGACACAGCGGGCTTATGAAACCCACTTGAGCGCTGGCTCGACTGCGAAATGGAGCCCTCACTCAGAATTGCACTGAGCTGAATTCGCTTACTGAGCGAAGGCATCGCTGACAATGCTTTGAGGGCAATTAATTGACGTCCCTAACCGACTTCGCTCCGGTGACCTCCTGCTTGAGAAACAGGCATGTTGACTGGCCTACACCACAGGGACAGAAATGGTGAGGGCAGAAGGGTTTGCGCATTCGACCTGATGCCTGTGACGCATCCGCTCTGGCTGACTGAGCTATGCCTCGAAATGGTGGGAGTGAAGCGTGCTGCCCGCTTTATCTCTCGCATGTCAAACGAGCGTTCTGCTGTTGAGCTACGCCCCCAAGATTGGAGCGGGTGAACGGAGTCGCACCGTCGCCTCGGCCTCGGCACGGCCGCATTCTGCTGTTGAACCACACCCGCAAATTGGTGTCCCCCGCCGGACTTTCACCAGCAACCTGACGCTTAGGACGCGCCTGCTCTGTGTTTTGAGCTATGGGGACAAAATGGTACGCGCGTCCGGTAACGCTCCGGATCCCGGCACTGATCTAGTGCGATGCGGGGTATAAGCCCGCCGGCTCTCTTTGAGCTACGCGCGCATGAATGGCGGAATGCCGTGGACTCGCACCACTTGCCCGAAGGCACGCTCTCGTTAGCACCGAGGCCCGGCGCGCTGGACCGGTGGACATTCCAAATTGGTTCGCCGAGGCGAAGCTCGGAGAGCGAAGGCTGGTCCGCGTGACAGGACTTGCACCTGCAACCTTTCCGGTTTGAGCGGAACGCCTCTGCCTTGGGCTACACGCGGTTGGTGCCCACGGTCGGATTTGCACCGACACTTGGGCGCGTTTTAGGTGCGTCGTCTCTGCGTTGGACTACGTGGGCGAAATGGTGCCGCGTGAGGGATTTCCACCCCCAACCTCTCCGTTCTGAGCGGAGCGTCTCTGGTAGTTGGACTAACGCGGCGTCAATTGGTGCATCCGGCAGGACTCCCACCTGCAAACTCTCCGTTCGAAGCGGAGGATGATAATAATTTCACCACGGATGCGGAAATGGCTTGCCGAGCCGAAGCTCTTGGCTGGAAAGAAAGCCCGCCTGTGCACTTGGCACTTCGGCGCGGCAGCCTCTCTTGCGGCGCTGCGAGCGAAGGCTGGTGGGTTGCCTCGGATTCGCACCGAGTTCTCGCCGGTTAAGAGCCGGGACTTCACTGTCAAAGTTTGCAACCCAATTGCGACACGAAGGCGGAGTTGAACCGCCGCGGCGAAGTCTGTGAAGCCCTCGCTGGCACCGGGATTTCGCGTCGCGTAAAATGGACGGGCATGTCGGTAGCGCGCCGACTGCTCCGGTTTGGAAGACCGGCGTGTGTCTTTCAACACTTATGCCCGAAGAAATGGAATCCCGTGTGAGATTTGCACTCACGTTCGCGGTTTTGCAGACCGCTGCCTGAACTGCTCGGCTAACGGGATGTGAAATTGAAGTGCGGACGGAAGCTTTCGCTTCCGCCCGCATTGATTAACTGTTGCGAATGAATTCCGCGATTACTGCCGGCGCACTCGTATCGAAGCCCACCACGTCGAGCATACCGCGATCGTTCGGGTCGGCGAGGGTGAAGCCGTTGGAGGTCATGCCCACAACAACTGCCTTCGCGTCGCCAACGAACTCGTAGCGATACTGACGCAGCGCCTGCGCCGGATGGATGTTACCCGCCCACGTTTCGCTGTCCGTGTAGGTGATGAAACCCGCCACGTTCAGCTTGTTGCGAGCAGCCCACAGCATCGGCAGGGCGCAATCCGTGCCGCCCATTGGGATGGTTGCGATGCGCTCGATGACGTCAGCCAGTCGCATGCGCGGCGAGATGGTCACGCGGGTGATACCCGGTTCGCCACCTCCATGCATGCCGCCGTAACCACCGTGCGCCGGCGCCGAGAACGCGACGATTTCGCATTCCGGTTCCGTTGCGGCAGTGATCAGCGCCATCGCTGCGCTGCCTGCGCGGGCCGAAATGCACGAACCCGCGATCATCGAGGCCGCCATCGAACCGCTCACGTCGAGCGCGAGCAGCACCGGCTTGTTGCACGGTTCAACGTTCTGGAACGTCGCGTAGAACGCTTCGTCCAGCGCGTCCACGACCGCCGACACCGGCGACCACTTAAGCGAACCCTTGTCGCCGTGGCCCTGGGCGTAGATTTTCTGCGCCACGAGGACCACGAGCGGGTGGATGCTCGCACGCTTGAGCGCCGTCTCATCGCGCAGCTTGCAGACGATCAGATGCTTTGCGTCGCTAAACGGCCCGAGCAGAGCCAGGCTCGTCATCTTGCCGAGGTTGCGGATCATCGCCGTCATCGGCATGCGTTCGAGCAGCGCTTCCCACACGACGACTTCGTTGAGCCATTGCGTCGGGATGGCTTCACGCGGCAGGTCGAATTCGTCAATGAGCTTTACGATCTCGCCAGCACGCGTTGCGCGCTTTGCCTGCTCGAAGGCTTCAACGAGTTTAGGCAGCGCGCCCGTTGCGCCATACTTCGCGACACGATCTTCGCCGCGAATCTTGCGCTTCACTTCGCGCTCACACAGGGGGTCTGTGCCTTGAGAAGCGGAACTTCCGCCCAGCATCCAGCGGAATACCGCGTCGTGTTGAGCCGACGGAGCCTTCGGGTGAGCAAGGCGGAGCAGGTCGCTGTGCGACCAACCATCGCGCTGCTGATACTTCACGGCCTGGTGTGCGAGGTCATCGGCACCACGATCCACATACCAGTGACCAACGGCGTTGCGCAGACCGCGACCCCAACCACGCATGGCGTTCACGTATTCCGCGAAGTGGAACAAGTGCGTGCCGATGCGGCAGACCTTGCTGAGGTTCTGGAAGGTCAGCGCCTTGGCTTCGGCTTCACCATGCGTTGCCACGAGTGCCATCGCGAAGATGGCCGGATCATTCTTCGGCGCACGACCGCTGTCGCTGATTTCAACGATGCGGTTCACGGCACGAACACCGTCAGCTTTGATGCATCGGACCAACGCGTCATGGTTCTGCTTCACGAGTTCGCGTTCGCCGATGTAATACGTGCCGCCTTCGGCGCCGAAGATCAGGAAACGGTCGAATCGCGTCCAGTCATCCACTTCCCACGAGTAACCGCCGGCCGAGTTGCGGACCTGGGTCGAGCCGGGAAGCGGCTGCGACTGCGACGTGACACGTCGGTTGAAGAGCTTTGCGTAGTTGATAGCCATGTTAGCCTCCTTTTCGTTTTGGGTACCGCTAACTGCCGGTACGATTCATTTGGTTGCACTGCGGACAAGTTAGTGAACGTGGGGTGGTCATTTGCAGTGATAACCCATGTTCTTCGGCCCGCAGAAACCTGAAGCGCGGTATTCAATCGGCGGCAGGTGCAACCGATTGAAGACTGTGCTTTAACGATCTAATGGTTGAGGGTCGCTGTTTACGCCGAACGATGATTCGGCATGTAGATACCGACGGATAAGAAACGAACTGGGATTACGTGCTCTACCACTGAGCTACTCCGGCATTTGGTTCCGGAGGCCGGACTCGAACCGGCGACCAGGTCGTTATGAGCGATAACCCAATCCTGCGACCCGTCGAAAAGTGAGACGGACAAAAGGCTAGTTGGGAATCCACCGATGGTGCGGGGTTCGAACCCGTTCGCCGTTTCCCGCTTTGGCTCGCTGAGCCGTAGTTCGGAGAGCAAAGGCTGGAGCCCAGGGTCGGACTCGCACCGACGAATACGGGTTTACGAAACCCGCCCTGTAGCTGCTGAGGCACTGGGGCTGCGCGCAAGCGTGAATAGCCAATGATCAATGACAAATAGTCAAACGCGTTAACTTGGGCATCGGCTATTTTCCATTGGCTATTGCACCACAGACGCTGGTGCTCTCACGTGGATTTGCACCACGAACCTCCGCCTTCGCAGAGCGGCGTGCAGAACTAATTACACCTTGAGAGCAAAATGGCATCCGTGGCAGGACTCGCACCGGCTAGGACCAACTTGAAGGGCTGGTTGCGTGAGCTGCTTTGCATTCACGGACCGAAAACTTTGCCATAGAGGAAGAGAACACGGAGTTGCTGCTCGCGGGCAGACATTAACTCAGTGGACTCAGTTCCTCCTTGGCTTGGTTGACGCGCTACGGCGAAGCTTGCGCGTCTTGTAGGTGAGGAGCGGTCGCAACGTCGCGATGCTGGACACGAGTCCGGCAGTCACGAGGTCGGCGATCACGGCCTCAATGTTTTTGTAGGCGGCCGGCGCTTCTTCGTAGAGCAGGCCGCGCTCTTCGCAGATAACCCGTCCGCCGAGCGATGTCTGCACCAGTTGGTGCTCGCCGAACCGTTCGCGCATGCGCTGACGAGCATCGCTGCGCGCCCACTTGCGACCCGCACCGTGAGCCAGTGACCAGGCATGGCTTTCACCATTGCCCGTTGGCTGGACGAGATAGCTCAACGAGCCGCGTGAACCAGGGATCACGACGAAGTCACCATCGGCAACCACTGCACCTTTGCGGTGAATCCAACTCTCCTCATGGCGGATGATGCTGTTGTGGCAGCCGTCCCACAGGCATTCGGTTTTTGCGCCGAGGGTCGCAGCGAAGCGGCGCGCGATGAGTTCGCGATTGGCCTTGGCCCAGCGAACAGCTAAGTCGTGTTTGCGGAGATACCCCTCCACCGCGAACGAGTCTGCTTCGACTCCTTTGCCGGAGTGCTGGTCCACATGGGTGCGCAGGATGGATTCACCCAATCCACGCGAACCGCTGTGAACGAGCACGACGAGTTGCTGCTTGCCGAGATCGAGCTTTTTGAACTTATCGGCGTCGAGAACCTTCTCGACTGCCTGCAACTCGGCGAAGTGATTACCACCGCCGATTGTGCCGAGCGCCGCATCGAACTCCGTAGATTCGAGATTATGTTCAGCGAGGAAGTCGCTGGCGAATTGATCCCACGGGTGTTCGAGGTTGAACTGAAGCCGCGCCCAGCGATCGAGCTTTACGTCGCGACGAACGAGGTTCGTCTTGAACAACGCCATGCCGCAACCGATGTCACCACCGATAAGATGCGGATAGATTACGCCTTCGGTCACGAACGCCGCGCCGACGGGCGAGCCCTTGCCCGGGTGCAAATCCGGGAAGCCAACCACGTGACGCATGCCATCGAGCTTCGCGGTAGCATAGAGTTGATGAACCACATCGCTTTCGATCCAACTTTGGGCCGAGGCGAAAAGGCGCACCTGAGTTTCAGTCAAGGCGTTCATGTTTCCTTTCGAGCCCGCCAAAGCGGGATTGGTTTTGAGTGGCCTGCCGAGCCGTAGCCGCAGGCGAAGGTTGGTCCCCGAGGTTGGTAGCGCGCCAACGTCTCCTCCTCTTCAGGGAGGCGCTAATCTGCCTCAGCTACTCGGGGGCGAAGTTCGCCTTCCGTAGATTGGTTGTCCCGCGCGGTAACGCTCCGCGGTCTTCCGGTTATCAGCCGGATGCTCTGCTATTGAGCTACAGGACAGTGAAAGTGAATCGAGAGGCGTTCGTTTGAACGCCTCTCGATATTTTGTTTTGGATCAGTCCAGGAACGCCACGTTGGCCATCGTGCGACTCTGGGTCTCAGTATTCATGATGACCCGATGCCAGAACGGCAACGTGATGGTCGCGTGATCGCTGTGACGCACCGTGCCGCGGGCGTAAGCACCCGCGTCGCGTTGCATCACCCGCCAGTTCCAACGCACTGCGTTGGGATTGTTCTGGCAGATGGCGCGATACTCGTCCGGCGCGACGCCGTTTGGATAACGATCGCACACGCGAACTGTCTCGCCGCCCATGCGGAAGATCTCTTCCACGAGATGCGGCTTGCCCGCTCCTCGACGGAGTGCTTCGTTACGGAGGATGAGATTTCCACCCACCACAAACGACGGTTCCGGCACGAAAAACCATTCGCCCTGACGGCGAAATGCGCGGTTCTTGCGTGCGTAGCGCTTGCGAGAGGACACACCACTACGCGCCAATGCGGCACGAACAACGCTCGGTTGGAGCGCGTCCATCGCCTGATGCACACTCGACGCACCGCCCGGCACGGCAGCGACGAACCATTCGCGTTCATCGTGACCGCAGAGGAAGCGGTCGAGTTGCGGCTTGGCACCGAGCTTGCGCACGGCCAAGAGCAGATGACGTTGCTTCGGCTCGCTTTGCATCACGGTCACATCCAGCGAATCATTGAGGTGCGTCGGCACGCGGAGTTCAAAGAACTCGCCCGCGCCATCGCGGCGGATGTCCACAGCGAAATCGTTCGGGCTGGTCCACGTGCGATCGCCTTGTCGCCAGCGCGAAGCGATTTCACGCACCTTCAGGCGCGCGCCCATCGCGGCGAACTTGGACTCGATGTTGTTAGCATTCATACGTTTTGATTTGTGGTTTCAAGCCGAAGCGCACCGGACGAAACGAGATGTTCAGTTTCACCGGGCGGATTCGGATGACACGATTTGGTTTGTAGCTCTTGCGAAAGAGCAACTGGCTTTGATATCGGAGAACGGGCTTCACGGGATTCCTTTCATTTTCGCCCGAAGGACTTTCTCGCTTTGGGCAGCGTCGGCAGAATCTGCCGACGCTTCATTTGTGGACATGTGATTCTGCGGGGTCGCGGCTTGGTCAATCTTCGGACCAACCACGGCGGCAGGTATTGGCTGAGGGTCATGGTGTTCTCCTTGGGGTTGATGGTTAAATTGGCGGAAGGCGTCGGTAACGCTCCGACCTCGGCGATGCCGATCCTGTTTTCAAGACAGGTGCAGCCAGCTTGTATCTGTCTGCCTTCCAGAAATTGGCTGCCAGGGTTGGACTCGCACCAACACCGTGCGGTTTAACAAACCGTCGTGCTACTTTGACACCACCTGGCAATGGCGCTGCCGGCAGCATTCCCACCTGCATCGTTCCGCTTAGAAGGCGGATGCCTGATGTGTTCGGCCACGACAGCAAATTGAAATTGGTCGGAACGGCAGGATTTCCACCTGCGGCCTTCCGGTCCCAGGCCGGGCGCTCTAAAGACTGAGCTACGCTCCGAGAAAATTGGCGCTCCCGGTGGGACTTGCACCCACACTCTTCCCGCAGACAACGGGTTGCTTTTCTATTCAGCTACGAGAGCGAAATGGTGGGAAGTGCTGGTAATGCTCCAGTTCGTCGCTTCCAGCTTCGTTTAACGACACCCGATTTACAGTCGGGCAACCGGATCACTTCCCAAAGATTGGTAGCGGGAGTGGGAGTCGCACCCACCTGACGAAGTTTATGAGGCTTCGCTCTGTGCATTGGTCGAGTTTACCGCGATGAATTGGCCTGCCGAGACGAAGCCACTGTCAGCGAATTGCTGGAAGCCCGCCTTCGCTGTGCTTCGGCGCGGCAGCCTTCGCCAGCGGGCGGCGAAGGCTGGTGGAGTCCGGCAAGTAACGCTCCCGCTTGGCACTGCTTGCAAGGCAGGCGCTTCACTTTTCAGCCGCGGCCCTACAAAATTGGCAGGTCGCCTTGGTGCTGCCCCAAGCAAGCTGAGTTTTGGAGACTCGGCCGCACAGGCTGGTGCGCGACTTAAAGAAATTGGTGCGGTTGCCGGGGATCGCCTCCGGGCTTGCGCCTTGGGGGCGACATTCTGCTCTTAAATCACAACCGCGAAATTGAAAGGGCCGGGAGCGTTCGTGCTCCCGGCCCCTGCCATTTCAACAAAGAACAAACACCTCCTGGCGATCTATTCGATCCCAGCCCGCGGATTCACGGCGGCTGTTTCGGTGTTTGGGGGCACACCTCCTCCGAAGCCCTTAATATGTAAAAGCGTTTCCAATCGTCTCGGCGCGCGTAATCGCTCGGCGTGGGCACACCACACCGGTGGAACACCTCGGCATTCCTGCGCTTCAATTCGTTTGGCACGGTCAGACATCATCAAGACGTCACGTTGTTATCGTTCACAGACTGGTCACCTTTCGTTGCCGTTATTTTCTCCGTCAGTTTTCAGGGAAACAAAAAACCCTGCTTACGTTTCTGTAAGCAGGGTTAGAAAGAAATTCGTCTTCGTCCTTCAGAACCTGCCTATGCTAAGTTTATCCAAATTACCTTCGGGCCGTTGCCCAATGGTGGCGAGGGATAGCCTCTGGTTAAACGCACAACCCGAGTTATACCAGTTATGACGCGTCGTTTTCGCGACCGTCATCGTCGGCCAACTCGTGGCTGATATGTTCATGCAAGTTTTCATCGAACGTGCTAGGTGAATAGCATGAAGGGTTGGCTACGGTCCACTTATACTTCGCGGGGGTGAGCTATCTTCAATTCAAATATCCGAATTGCTTGATGCAACAATTGCATGCAGGGGTTTCTCAATTGGCCAGCGTGATTCGTTATTGGACAGACGCTTTTCGGTGGTGATGACGGCCTCCATGTTCTACTCGGCAACGTCGCCGGTCACTAAACGCGAGGCCGCCTTTCCAATTCCTGTTTCAGTAGGCATGTTTGTCGTGGATCGTGGGGAGCGTCACGGCAGCGCGAAGAGGCAGACTTCCTTTAGTCCATTAGAGACCATCCAAAGCTCCTGGCCGGCTTTCATGCTATGACAGGTCTACTAGTCCTCTTTCAGCTTTCCAACTCACATTCAAAGGAAAGGACTGGCTCTCCCTTTGGAGTAAAGAGGCAAATGGCCGATTCTGTGCAGGTGGCCAGGTACTTCCCGGTGATATGCAAAGCAGTAGTCTAGGCACGTGGCTGGGAGAATGATTGCGCGGACGGGGTCGCCATCAGCAGAAGACAAGCTCAAGAAGAAGAGTGTTTTCCAAAGCGACCCGCCGCTGACGATTGCAAACGATCCATCGGGAGCAACGGAAGCCGAATCTGGGTGCTCCAGCCACATTCCATCCGGTCGCCGCTGAATTTTGCGCTGGACCGTGCCTTGGGCGTCCGCGATGAACGCGTTCTGGTAGCCAACAACCAGGATGCGACTATTAACCGGCAACGGACACCACCGTTCCTTAATATTGTCCAATCCGAGCCGTTTTGTGCCAATGCGCTTGCCATCCGGACCGAAATGCACAGACGTAGGCTTTTCCAGGGAACTGTCCCCACCGCTCAAGAACACCTCTCCCGGTTTGCTACTCGCGATGTCCGCCATCGTGAGTTGTTTCGAAAAGTCGCGGTTGGGAGGAGTGAAAACGTTAAGCCTCCTCCCGTCCTGATCAAGGAATGGTCAGGCTCGGTGCTTTCCTGATTGTATTGACTTAATTAATTAACTCATTAATTAGGCGTCTATGCCCCCGCGCACTCGCGGAACTGCCGGACGCCCGGCTGCCGGAAAACAACGAAACGCCCGCGACCTATTGTTGAACGCGGCCACAGAGTTATTCGCATCGCACGGCGTGGCCGCGACGACCATTATGATGATCGCGAATAAGGCCGGATTTACTCCGGCTATGCTCCACTATTATTTTGAAAACCGCGACCAGTTGCTCGATGCCGTGGTGGAGGAACGCTTCATGCGCTTCATTTCACACGTCTGGGATCCGGTGCTGCCGGATGCAGAGCCTTTGGTCGCAATTCCAGAACTCGTCGAGCGGGTGTTCGACGGCATCGAGAAGATGTCATGGATTCCGGCGCTATGGCTGCGTGAGGTCTTGAACGAAAGTGGATTGATACGAGAGCGGGTGCAACGCCGGCTGCCTTATGAGAAGGCGAAGTGGCTGGGCGGCGACATCGCCCGAGGGCAGGCGGACGGCACATTGAATTCTGACATTGATCCACTGCTCACTGTGTCTTCTACCGTCGGTCTGGTCATGCTCCACACGGCAACCATCAAACCCTGGGCCAAGATGTTTCATTGCGAACCCCTCGCCCGACAAACCCTGCAGCGCCACATCACTGGGTTGCTCCTTGACGGTCTGCGCGGCAAACAAAAGGCTGCGACCAAAGTCGCCTCTGGCAAGAGAAAACCTCGAACGCAGAAATGAAAATGAACCCTTACAATCGATCTGAGCTGCTGTCCTCAGAATTAATGGCAGTGCTGCTTTGCTGCCTGGCCGGGTGTTCGCGTCAATCCAATAATTCGTATCAAGGTTACATTGAGGGAAAATTTGTTTATATCGCTTCAGCGCAATCCGGCCGACTCGATAAGCTCGCGGTGGCGCGTGGCGACACCATTACTGTCGGTAAACCACTTTTCACGCTCGACCAGGAACCGGAATTCTCCGCCCAGGCGCAAGCACAGGAACTACTGCGTTCCGAAGAGGCGCGGCTGGAGGATTTGCAGACCGGCAAGCGCCCGCCGGAGAAAGAGGTGATTGCCGCTCAATTGGCAGAAGCGAAGGTCGAACATCAGAAGGCGGCTGAAATTCTCAAGAGCGACGAAGCCCAGTACACAGCCGGGGGGCTACCGCTGACCGATTTGATTGCGGCGCGGGCGGCGGTGGATGCCAACGCTGCCTTGGTCCGACGTTACCAAGCCGATCTTGAAGTTGCGGAATTGCCGGGACGCGAAGCACAACTCAAAGCGCAGACCCAAGTCGTCGCGGCCAGCCGCGCGGCCTTGCAGTTGGCGACTTGGAAACTCCAACAAAAGAAAGTGGCTGCCTCCCGCAACGGATTGATTTTCGACACGCTTTACCGCGAAGGCGAATGGGTGCCGGCCGGAAAGCCGATTGTGCAGATGCTCCCGCCTGAAAATATCGAGGTCCGCTTTTTCGTGTCCGAACCCGTGGTCGGCCGACTCAAGATCGGCGAGAACATTTCAATACACATTGATGGCCATGATGACAAAGTGCCGGCCAGCATCACATTTATTTCCACTAAAGTTGAATACACACCACCGGTGATCTACAGCGATGAAAACAGAGCCAAGCTGGTGTTCATGATCATTGCTGAACCGACTAGGGAACAGGCCGCCACGCTGCATCCCGGTCAACCTATTAAGGTCACAATTCCATGACCGCTCCTGACAATCTGGAGTACGCCATTGATGTCCATGGCTTGAACAAACATTTCGGAGACAAGCACGTGGTCAACGATGTAGCCCTGCGCGTGCGAAAGGGTGAGATTTTTGGATTCCTCGGCCCGAACGGCAGCGGCAAAACGACCACGATCCGACTGATGTGTGGACTCTTGAAACCCGACTCTGGAAGCGGCACCTGTCTCGGCTATGACATCCTCAAGCAAAGCGGCGCGATCAAGCGCAAGGTCGGTTACATGACACAGCGATTCTCTTTTTGGGACGACTTGACCATCGCCGAGAACCTGGACTTTGTGGCGCGCATGTACGACATCCCGGACCGCAAGGCGTTGGTGCGTCAGACCATCGAGAACCTGGGGCTCACCAGTCGCTCGAATCAACTAGCGGGAACTTTGTCCGGCGGCTGGAAGCAACGCATGGCCCTCGCCGCGTGTATGCTCCACAACCCACAGCTCCTGCTTTTGGATGAGCCGACGGCGGGCGTAGATCCCAAAGCACGCCGCGATTTTTGGGATGAATTGCAGGGATTGGCAGCGCGCGGCATCTCGGTGCTCGTCAGCACCCATTACATGGACGAGGCATCCCGCTGTCACAAGCTAGCTTACATCGCTTATGGAAAACTGCTGGCCCAGGGAACAGCCGAGGAAGTCATCGCCGGCCAGCAACTCAGCAGTTGGGCCATTCATGGAGGCCGCTTGATTGAACTTCAAGACAAGCTGCGCGGCCAACCCGGCGTGGAGCAAACGGTCATGTTTGGTGGCGATTTACATGTGAGCGGGAAAGATGCTGAGTCGCTCGAACGCAGTGTGCAGACCATCGTTGCGGGAACAATCCTTCATGCGGAGAAGATCGAAACCGCGTTGGAGGACGTTTTCATCTATATGATGAGCCAAGCCGCAGACAACGTTGGAGGTAAGTCGTGAACGGGCGGGATAAGTTCTCGGTCAGCCGGTGGTGGAGCGTGGTCCTCAAGGAATTCCTGCAACTCCGTCGAGACCGTCTGACGTTCGGGATGATCGTAGGTATCCCCATTATCCAGATGACTCTGTTCGGTTATGTCATCAACACCGATCCCAAGCACCTCAATACCGTGATCATTGATGCCGATCGCACGCACGTCACGCGCAGTTTTATTTCGGCAATGCAGAACTCGGACTATTTCAAGTTCGTGGCAGATTTTCCGGACGAGGCCGCCGGTCGCGCAGCTCTGGCACGAGGCGAGGTTCTGTTCGTCGTCAACTTTCCTGCAGGCTTCACCCGCGACCTGCTTCGTGGTGAGCGGCCCGCCCTATTGGTGGAAGCGGACGGGACTGATCCGACGGCAGCCGGCGGCGCCCTGGGTGCGTTGAACGGCATTACCCAGTCCGTAATCCAAAAAGAGCTGACCGGTTCACTGTCATCTTTGGCTGGCGTTCCCCCGCCGTTCGATGTCCGGGTGCATCGTCTTTACAATCCGGAGGGACTGACGCATTACAACGTGGTTCCCGGTCTGATGGGCGTCATTCTCACCATGACCATGGTCATGATGACGGGCCTGGCGATTACTCGCGAGCGCGAACGGGGAACGATGGAGAACATGCTGGCTATGCCTTCAACGCCGCTCGAAGTCATGACGGGAAAGTTGATTCCCTACGTCGGCATCGGGCTCATTCAATCAACCATCATTCTGCTAACTGCCCGGTATCTATTCCATGTGCCTTTCTTTGGAAGTGTTAGCGCGCTCTACCTGGCGGCTCTCCTGTTTGTTGCGGCCAACCTGACCGTTGGCATCACTCTGTCTTCATTAGCTCGAAACCAACTGCAGGCAGTGCAACTCACATTTTTCTACTTTTTGCCGAACATCCTGCTTTCTGGGTTCATGTTCCCGTTTCAAGGGATGCCGCAGTGGGCACAGTGGTTGGGAAATATGCTGCCACTCACTTACTTCAATCGGCTAGTCCGGGGCATCATGCTCAAAGGCAGTGGCTGGGAAGACCTCTGGCCACATGCCTGGCCCTTGCTGGTGTTCACCGTCATCGTCATGACCATCGCCGTGAAGACATACCGCCGAACTTTGGATTAGGAACAGAATGAAACCTTCAAGTCACAAGCATTTTGGGATGAGGATAGCCATCGTGATAGTATTGCCAGCCGCGATCCTCGTCGGATGTGCCGTAGGCCCGGACTATCAAAGACCGGAATCACCCTCGACCGGGGCGCATACTGCTGAACCGCCATCTCCACCAACCGTAGGCGCTCCCGGCAATGCAGGCGTCGCGCAGCGCTTTGATTCGACGAATGAAATTCCCGCGCACTGGTGGGTGCTCTTCCAATCGCCTCAACTTGAGCGCATGGTGTGCGAATCGCTCAATCACAGCCCTACCATCACCCAGGTCGTCGCCCGGCTCACGCAGGCACGGGAAGAGGCTAAAGCGCGGACAGGAGAAACCAAGTATCCCGAACTCAGTGGCAATCTCGCGGCTTCAAGACAACGGGTGAATCTCGATTCGCTCGGGGTGCCTGTTTCCAATCCTCCGCCATTCAACCTGTACAGTGGATCGGTTTCCGTCTCTTACGCGCTCGACCTGTTCGGCAAGAATCGGCGGCTGATCGAAAGCTTGAATGCACAGACGGAATATCAGAACTGGCAGGTGCAAGGCGCCCGACTGATGCTGGCCGGCAACGTCGTCTCAGCCGGAATCAGGCAGGCCGAACTTCGCTCGCAAATCGGGCTTACCCGCAAGCTGATCGCATTGCAAGCACAGATGGTCGCCATCACCGAAAAGCGGCATCGAGCGGGAGGTGTCTCGGAGTATGAAGTGCGCAGCCAGCGCACGGTCTTGGCCCAGATGCAAGCATCGTTGCCGCTATTGGAGTACCAGCTTCATACAGTGAATCATCAGCTGGCGGTATTGATGGGCAAGGCGCCCACTGAGGCAAAGGTGGAAGAAATCAGTTTGGAACAACTGAACCTTCCGCGGGAATTGCCGGGAAGCTTGCCTTCCTCCTTGGTGCGACAACGCCCGGATATTCGCGCTGCCGAAGCCCTGCTGCATCAGGCCTGCGCCAATGTCGGCGTGGCCACGGCCAATCTTTATCCGCAGATCGAGCTTTCGGCTAGCGCGGGCGCGATTGCCACCAGCTTTGCCGACGGCGGACCCATGTGGAATTTCGGGGCGCAACTGATGCAACCTCTTTTCAAGGGCGGCAGCTTGAGAGCGGAAAAGCGAAAGGCCGTCGCGGCCTACGAGGAAGCTGGCAGCGTTTACCGGCAAACATTGCTGGAGGCTTTCCGCGAAGTGTCGGATGTGTTGCGCGCCATTGAACACAATGCCAAAGCTCTGCAAGCCCGAAGCGAGGCTGCGACGCAAGCCGAGGGTGCGTATCAGATTGCCTCTCGCCGCTTCGATGCTGGTGGCATCAGTCAAGCCGACTTGCTGGATGCCCAGCATCAGTACTTTCAAACCGCACTGGATCAAGTCGCGTCCCAAGCGGCCCGTTTTGCTGACACCGCCACTCTATTCCAAGCGCTCGGCGGCGGATGGTGGAACAGCGATCAGTCGGGGCTAGCGGAGAGTCGTCGTGAGGAGTAATAGAATCCGTCCCTTGTGGCTCACCAACCGTAAAGAGCCGAGGGCCGGTTTTCATCCCTCAGCCTCTCAATTTTGAGCTACTCGATTCATTAACATTACCAGATTCCATAGCACTGCAATAAGTGTGCTGAGGTTTGATTTGAGTCAAAGATTCGTCCGCCTCGCGCGTACTAGCATAACCGCATGAAAGAAAAGCCGTTGATTGACGCAGATGATCTTCAACTTTTGACCCCAACAATCAAACGGCCCATGAACTTGATTACCCTGGACCTGCGCGAATTCGAGCCACCGTTGCCGCTGCTGAAGGCGCTCAAAGTGGCAGCGACTTTACGCATCCACACTCGCTGTCGGCCGGCGCTGCTTTATACCGAGCTGGAAAAACGTGGATTCACCTCCGAATTCGAGGAACAAAGCGATGGAAGCTACCTTAGCGATATCCGCCACAAGTAAACCGGCCCCACCGCGCTCCCAATCGCTGATCGCCACCGCGCCGAGCGGCACGTTGCCCTTGCGCTTCATCTTAACGGGTCTCGTCGCATTGTTCGTCGGCATCGGGTGGTTGGCGGTTCAACCGACGTTACTCACGACGTATCACTACAACCAAAACATCATTGCACGTATACACCTCATGGTGCTCGGTTGCATCAGTTCCATCGTGATGGGGGCGATGTATCAGCTCGTGCCCGTGGCGCTGGAAACCACACTTTACAGCGAACGCTTGGCGAAGTGATAATTCGCGTTTCACGTCATCGAATTCACCGGCATGGTCTGGATGTTCCACGTTTGGAACATGAAACAAGTAGGTCACTTCGGCTGCGTCCTGGCGGCCGGTGTCGGCCTGTTCGGGTTTAACATCGCCCGCACACTGCTGCGCGCACCCAAATGGAACGTCATCGCCATCAAAATAAATTTATGACCAGCAATCACCTGACGGAAACCACGGTGCTCACCGCACTGCGCGAGGTGATTGACCCGGAACTTCGCTGCAACCTTGTGGATCTCGGCGTGATTGCTGAACGACCATGATCCGGTGCCATTGTACTATCAATTCGCCGCACAATGGCCCGGCGCTTTCACGTCGGAACACGTGGTGAAAGGTTCGATCGAATTCCGGGTGAAAATTACCAAACTGAAACCACTGGCTGAAGTTGCCGCAACTGCGTCGGAGTGTTGCGGCGGTCATTGAAGCATTTCTTTCCAAAACGCGCCTGGGGTTGCTGCAAGCCGCCAGCGCCGCTGCGGCGGTCATATTTTCAACGGTGATATTTCTCGGCGGCGGAATTCTGGGCCCGTTCCAGGTTTGCCTTCGGCGACATCGGGTTACGCTGGTTTGTGTTGCGATTCAATCTTCCTCCTTCCAATCCCCCAAAATCAAAGTTCGAAAAGCATGACTTGCGTCAAGAAACCGCAGGCCATCCAGAATTAACGTCCAAGTGACGATGAAAATTTAACTGTCAACAGTTTATGAAACCAAACTTCCTGAATTCACTCCGTGCCGCCCTGGCGCTGGGACCCCTGATTGCCGGCGCAGTCTGGGCGGCGGAAACCACACCGACCATTGCCCTCCCGCTGGACCCGGAAATATCCGGCGAAGAGACTGCAGTCCTCACTTCGGCCCCGAACGTACCGCCGCCCATCACCCGCAAGCACGCGACCAAAGTCATCATCCACCTCGAAGTGCAGGAGGTCACCAAGCGGTTGGCTGACGGCGTGGATTATGTCTTCTGGACCTTTGGCGGCGACGTACCCGGTAAATTCATCCGCATCCGCGAAGGTGACAGCGTGGAATTCCACCTGAACAACCATCAAAACAACAAGATGCCGCACAATATTGACCTTCACGCGGTCACCGGTCCGGGCGGCGGGGCGACCTCGTCATTTACGGCGCCAGGGCATTCCTCACAATTCTCATTCAAGGCGTTGAATTCGGGACTCTACGTTTATCATTGCGCCACCGCGCCTGTCGGCATGCATGTCGGCAACGGCATGTATGGTTTGATTCTCGTTGAGCCCAAGGAAGGCCTGCCTCCAGTGGACCGCGAGTATTACGTGATGCAAGGCGACTTTTATACCGTAGGCAAATATGGCGAGGAAGGCATGCAAGCCTTTGACATGAACAAAGCCATTGACGAGAAACCCACTTACGTCGTCTTCAATGGCGCGGTTGGTGCATTGGTGGGCGACAAAGCAATCACGGCCAAAGTTGGCGAGCGGGTCCGGTTGTTCATCGGTAACGGCGGGCCGAACCTAATCTCTTCATTCCACGTCATCGGTGAAATCTTCGACCACGTCTATCAAGAAGGGGGCGTGTTGCCGACGCAACACCAAGTGCAAACGACGCTTGTGCCCGCCGGCGGTTCCGCCATCGTCGATTTCAAAGTGGAAGTGCCCGGGACTTACATCCTGGTGGACCATTCCCTCTTCCGTGCCTTCAACAAGGGCGCGGTGGGCATGTTGAAGGTGGATGGCCCAGCCAATACGCTCGTTTATTCGGGCAAGGAAGTGGATGCTGTTTACCTGGGCAAAGCTGTTGCCGGTTCGGAATCGGAGGAACGCATTGCCGCGCTCAAAGCGGAGATGGCCCACGAGATCAAAGGCAACCCCAAGCTCGCGACTTTGAGCAAGGAGATCCAAATGGAGAAAGGCAGAGGAGTGTTTCTGCAAACCTGCTTTGTATGCCATCAAGTAGACGGTGCCGGCATCGCCGGGCAAATCCCGCCGCTGGCCAAGTCTGATTTTTTGGCCAAGATGAGCAACGAAGAAGCGATCCATATCATCCTCGCGGGCCGGAGCGGCGAGATCGAAGTCAACGGGAAGAAATATACCGGCACCATGACGCCCCTCAATTATCTCAGGGACGATCAAGTCGCCAACGTGCTCACTTATGTGCGTAACACATTTGGGAATGAAGGGGCCGCGATCTCTGCTGCAGAGGTCCAAAAAGTGCGCGCCACCGTTGTGCCGCCACCGACAACAACTCAATTCGAGTAAAATCCATCACGCAGCCATGAAACTGATCCATTGCATCGGCTGGTTGCTCATCGGTTGGGCCGCCGCGTGCGGTGGATCGGTTTTCGCTGCCACCAATGTACCTCCTCCCGGGATGGCGCTTATCCCCGGCGGAATATTCAAACCACTGTTCCGTTCGATCACCGACGCCAGAGAAATCGCGGTCAAACCGTTCTATCTTGATGCGATTTCAGTCACGAATGAAAAATTTCTCGAATTTGTCCGGGCGAACCCACGCTGGCGACGTTCCCACGTAAAAACCCTGTTCGCCGATGCGTCGTATCTGAAAGATTGGGCTGACGACCTCGACCTTGGCACTAATGCGCCGGCGGAGGCCCCGGTAACCTTTGTCTCCTGGTTCGCGGCCAAGACTTACGCGCAATGGCGCGGCAAACGTCTGCCAACGACTGCCGAATGGGAACTAACGGCCGCAGCCAGCCCGGCCCATGCGGACGGTGCCGGCGATGCGCAGTTTCAACGTCAAGTGCTCGCCTGGTACGCCACGCCAACTCCCGCGAAACTGTCTCCGGTCGGTTCCGGTCCCGCTAATTTCTGGGGCGTTCATAACCTGCACGGGCTCGTTTGGGAATGGGTCGCGGACTTCAACACCGCCATGGTCACCGGCGATGCCCGTGGCGATAACGGTCTGGACCGGCAATTGTTCTGCGGCGCCGGCGCTGCCAGCGCGCGGGATGTGACCAACTTTCCCGCATTCATGCGCTACGGTTTTCGCAGCAGCCTCAAAGCGGATTACTGTGTTCACAACCTCGGCTTCCGCTGCGCCCAAAATTTATGAAAACGCCCCTGAGACTGGCCGGCATTGTATTGATGCTTTTGGCGGCAGGCTCGCTTGCAGCAAATGACAAACCGGCCCCATCATGCTGCTCGGCAGCACTGACCGCAGGTACTCCGCTCAGCGACAAATCCCTCTACCAAGTTGAATCCCACTGGACTAACGATGCCGGCAAAGTGGTGACGTTGGGCGAACTTAAAGGCCGGCCTCAAATCGTGGCCATGTTTTTCACCAGCTGCCAATACGCCTGTCCGGCGCTCGTGCACGACCTGATGCGTATTGAAGCCGCGTTGCCGGAAAATCTGCGCACCAACCTCGGCTGCACGTTGATTTCCTTTGACCCCAAGCGCGACACTCCGGCGGCGCTGACGAATTTCCGCCAAAGCCGCAATCTGCCTGACGACCGCTGGACGTTGCTGAGCGGAAACCCCGACGACATCTTGGAACTCGCCGCGTTGTTGGGAGTCCGTTATCAAGAAGACGCCACCGGGCAATTCAATCATTCAAACATCATCACGGTGCTGGACGCCAACGGTGAAATCGTGCATCAACAAATCGGTTTGAATCAGGATATCGCCGAAACGGTTCGCATCCTCCAAAAATTGCTGACCCAATAAACATGAACATGCCGCCCATTAATCGGTTCAAACGCCTGGATATCCGCCCGTTGATAGCCCAAGGGGAAGAACCGTTCCCCCACATCGCGCATCGCGCCGCGGCGTTGGCCCCGGGCGATGGGTTGCTCGTGGTGGCGCCGTTTCTCCCATCGCCCTTGGTGGAACGTTTTGCCAGCGAAGGTTTCACATCGAAAGTTGAACGGGGCGCCGGCCGCGAATGGCTGGTTTATTTTTGGCGCGAGTCGGACTAGGATTTGCCTGTGACCTCCACCCTGGCTCAATTCAGGCTTACTGGCATCGCCATGACGCTGCGGAGTTGCCAGCTCTTCACCGGGCTCTCACCGGAGGATATGCAGAGCATTGCTGAGTTCAGCGTGCTCAAATCCCTCGCCAAAAACGACTACCTCTTCCACGAAGGCGAAACGGCCCGCGGCTTTTACGTGGTGCAGAAAGGCGCCATCAACGTCCATCGCGTCAACGCCACCGGCAAGGAACAGGTCATCCACATTTTTCGCGCCGGCGAATCCTTTGCTGAAGCCGCCTTGGCGACCGAAAAAGGCTACCCTGCGGACGCGCGGGCCGTGGAAACCTCACAAGTTGTGCTGGTGCAGAAAGACGATTTTTTGGATTTACTGCGACGACGCCCCGATTTGGCGCTGCGCATGTTGGCCTCGATGAGCGGTCACTTGCGGGTGCTTGTCGGACAATTGGAAGACCTCACTTTGAAGGACGTGGAAACCCGGCTGGCGAACTGGCTGGTGAAACGTTGCTCCGATCGCGCCTCGGAAAAATCGGTACGCATTCCGATTGGCGTCACCAAGCGCGTGTTGGCGGCAGAACTGGGCACGGTAAGCGAAACCTTCTCGCGCACGCTCGCAAAATTCCGCGACCAAAAGCTCATCAAAGTGGAGGGCAAGACCATCACGGTGCTTTCCCCCCGGCGTCTCACGGAAGTATTGCAACAAAATCTTGGAGAGTGATCGGCAGGTGGAGTCAGAGGGATGTTATCCAAAGAGATGACGGGAAAACAGGAAAGGATTTGTTGAATTTCGGGAGACAAGGATCTGTTTCCTGATCCACACTTCCGTCATGAAGCTTCAAAGTTACCGAGGCGCACTTGGTATGACGGATAAGGTCAACGATGGCCGGTTCGTCGAACTCGAGGCGACAGGCCGAGTGACCGCTTTCAAAGCAGCATCGAAGGCGTGAAATGCTCAGAATTGCACCATCCAGGAATAAACCATGCAATTTCAGAAGCTGAATTCCGATCAAGCGAGCTCAAAACGAGTCGAAATGAGTGAGGAGGCGGGGAGGATGAGAGGGAGGATCAGCCGACGCAGGTTGTTGAAAATTGGTGCTGCGGGCGCCATCACGGCAAGTGTCTTTCCGAACGGCGTGCCTCTTCTTGGTGAACAGGTGAGTGGCCCTGGTAACAAAGGCGCGTTGCCAATGAGAGGGAGGTACATCAATCCGCAAGCGCCCAGCTTTGATATTCCGGAGATCACGGGCAAATACTATTCGGCGCTGGTTCCTGACACGTTGGACCTCGCCGATATGGCGGCCCGCGTCGTTCACGCGATGACTCAACCGACTGACCCGCAAGCCGATTATGAGGTTTACTGGTGGATTGTCTTCGGCACAAAGCCGCCGCACATGGTCCATCAGTTCAGCGATCAAATCCAGTTCGGGATCCTGGCGAACCTGCCCGGGATGCGGCTGATAAGTGGCAGCCGGGAGGGCGCCGAGATGGAGAAGAGTTTTATTGCCGGTGCGTTGAAGAACGTGGGCGACGACGGTCTGTTCTACAACGTGCCTTGGGCGCGCCCGTGGACGGTAACCATGGATCAGTCGTTCAGCTTTGCCGACAGGCCGGCAGCGGAGAAGCCATTCGCCTCCCTGCTCCAAAGCGCCTTCTATCTTCACATGCTCAATGTTTATGGACAACTCAGTAGTGACAAGCGTTGGAAGAAGGCAGCGCGCCGCTGCACCGACAGTCTCATCCGGTTTGCTGTGGATCGGGGTGACTACGCTTACTACCACAAGTGGCAGTACACAGCCGGGGAATCGCCCAGCGACGGCCCGGTGCCAACGGATGCGATGCGTGGGTGGGCTGACTTCACCCTTATGCTTCCGCTTTTGCAGACCTTCGAAGACACTGGTTACGAACCCGCTGGAAAACTCGCCCGTAAGCTACTCAATTATTACACGCAGCGATGGAGCGGTTATGATCCGACAGGGAAATTACTCGAGACTTGGCCGGGCGTCGCTTATGCTGGATTTCCTCTCTGGTGGTCACTGGTCCCATTGGAGTGGGGGCTGCGCACCGGCGACCGTGCCTTCCTCGAAACCGCTCGTAAGAACTACGAACAGTATCGGCCATACATTGAGCCGGTCACCGGCTACTTCCCGGAAGTGATTCATCTCGCCGATCTGAGCGCGCCGCACACCGCCGAATCGTGTTTCCTGGCCTACGTCATCCAGAACGCGCTGCTGCTCTCGGTTGCGGGCCCGGGCGACTACTGGGATGACGTCGACCGCTGGATGCGGAACCAATTCTTTGAGGCACAGTTGCGCCAGACCGACTGGGTCGCGCGGATGTTGAAGGAGAAGTTGCCCGGCACCGTGCCTCCTCACTCAACTACCGAACGCGTCGAGGAGCGTAATCTGGGCTCTTTCGCCGGGTTCATGCTCATGAACGATTGGTATGGCGGCCATGTTCATCCTGTCGCGAAAGGCACCGGTGGCGCGGCGGCTCAGCACTGCTGTACGTATCGGGCTGCAGTGGCCATTTACGATGTATGGAAGCACATGGTCCATCACGAAGCTGGAAAGCTTCGCGTCCACCTGCTGCTCAACCACGCCTCTCGATGGGCGGACATTGACAGCCACATCCCTTATACCGGTCAGGTGGATATAAAGTTGAAGGCGACGGTACATCTCTCGGTTCGTATTCCGGAGTGGGTGCGGCCGCAGGAAATGCGGGCGATGGTTGCCGGCCAGAGCCGCGACCTTTTATTTTCTGGGCGGTATGCCGAGGTAGGCGAGGTAAAACGAGGCCAAGTGGCAACACTGACTTTTCCCATTTCAGAACGTGACGAAAAGGTGCGTGCGCATGGGCAACAGTATCACGTGCGACTCCGTGGAAATACGGTGGTATTCATGGATCCGCCGGGGCAGTACTGTCCAATCTACCAACGGACGCACTATCGGGAAGGAGTAACCCGATGGCGTAACGTCACGCGTTTTGTAACCGACAAATCGTTAAAGGAGAAAGCTGCATTGAGCATCTGAGAGGAGCGCAGTGAGCAAGAAATTACCTCGGGGGTCATGCGATGCCAGTTGTCGGCCTCATAGACCTACATCCACATCCGGCATCAAGCGGTTTTCAAAACTCTCCAAGAGAACTGTGTCCGTTCAGTCCTATCGAGAGATTCGATTCTGGATCAGCCTCGCCGTGTCGTTCACCCAAACGGCGCGAATCGCCGCTTCATCGCCCGAGCCGTTCGGGACTGCGTCGCTTTTGTTGTTGGCAAAATACCAACGCATGTCTGACGAAGTTGCCGTGCGACTGCCGGGCATTTGGAGATGGGCATTGGTATCGGTATCCCGAAGCCAGTCCCATGCATATTGAAGCCACTTGGCGCGGTAATCTTTGGTCTGGTGCGCAAACCAAGTGATCTCGTCATAGCCCCAGACGTAGAGCCTCTCGTTGGGACCGCCGGGCTGTCCCTGGTGCCGGCTCGCGCCGAAGTTGTCGAGTTCCGCCAGGTAGGGCAAATGTTCGCAACTCCACCCGCTGAAAGTCTTTCCGCCCTTGCTGCGTCCGTATAGCCCGTCCGAATAGCCAACCTTCAAGATCGCTTCCATCGGTGCATTCGTCGTCTCCATGATGCGCAACGGAAACGCATTGAAGTCCAGCAAAGGGTTACCATTCCGCTGCAGGCCTCCGGTGGGAGTGTGGCCATTGCACAACACCATGTGACGGCGCGCGTGCTTCGCCGCATGTTGACGCACCACGGTCAGCAATCCTTCCCAATGGGCATTGTCCTTGTCCCTCCTGTTCATGATCTCCACCTGGCCGAAGTGGATGGCCTCGCAGCCGATGTCAATGTAGGAGACCGCTTGATAGTAGAACCACATCCGCGTTTCGAGCTGGCTTTCATCGGGTACTTGTCCCCGGCCCATGGAACGGCGCAGGTTGGCCGGATAGGTCATGTTTTCATAAATGAAATTCCGGTTCGTGACCGGCTGTCCAAAAGCCGTGAACACCCAGTCTGGAACCGGAATTTGACTCACGTGCTCGCCGACGATCTCGAAGACGCACGCCTCAAGGATCATTTCTGGATCAGCCGCCAACACCAGCGGTATCTCCTTTCTCGCCCGCTCAACACTGTTCGTAAAATTCCGCTCGGCGCCCCACAGACAAAGCGCGCGGCCGATGTATTTCGCCCCTTCGCCTTTGAGCATGCGGATGTTGTCTTTGAGATCCCCCCGGCCATTGAGCAGGCCCTCCATGCTGACGGAGCGCGACAAATAATTTTCGAGGACTTCCCGCGAGATTTTCCCGTCGAATTGAAACCCGCCGGGGCGGGCGGTCGAATTCGTGTCACCGGCCCCAGCTGGCAGCGTAGCCAAATGGAACGCAAGGACCGCAAAGAAAAATGCCATTCTGATCAACAGTTTCATGAGCGAGTTGGTTTCCGGAAGACTAACCGTATGGTGAAGCCGTTTCCTGTCAATGCACGAAGTGCAAGGTGGCGATCATTTCGGAGGCGCGGCAATTCTGGCCAAGTAGTGATGCGCTGATCTGGGCTCATGTTGCCACAGCTGCTGCCAGAATCGAATCGCGCAAGTCCGCCTAACTTGACTACGCTCTCCCGAGCGGATAGCGATCGTGTTGGAAAATGCGACGCGTCGCGCCTGATCAGCATGATGAAACCGACCGCAGCCCCATTTCATTTAGCCGAGCTTTTTGATTTTGTGGAGGGCGTGCTGGCGTGGGTGAAGGATCGGCAGGGCCGTTATCTTTGGGTTAATCGCGCTTTCCTCATCAAATATGCTTTCGATCATCCGGGCGCGGACTGTCTCGCCAGTGCGGAAAAGATTCTGGGCAAGACCGATTACGATTTGTCCCCGGAGTTCATGGCCGATCAGTTCCGTCTTGATGATGAACAGGTCTTGTCCGGCCATCGCATCATCAACCGGATCGAGCGCGTGGGTGAGTTTGAGGGCACGACATCCTGGAACATCACCAACAAGATTCCCGTGTTCAATGCGAAGGGAGCGATCATCGGCACCGCCGGAATCACGCGCACGTCGAGCACGGACGGTCTTCCGGGCGGGAGGGGGTCCGGCTTCGAGCCGGTGCTGGCCCACATGCGCGACCAGTACCAACGCGCGATCACCAATCGCAAACTGGCGTCCATTTCCAAAATGTCGCTGCGAGCGTTCGAACGGCAGTTCCTGGCCGCCTTTCATCTCACGCCACAAAAATATCTGCGGAAACTCCGCCTGCGCATTGCCAGCCGCACCTTGATCTATACGAACGAAGCGTTGTCCGAAGTGGCGTTGAAATGCGGCTTCGCGGATCAAAGCCATTTCACTCGTGAATTTCGGCGGCAGTTCGGACGCACGCCTCGCGAATACCGCGAACATTACAAATTGTCGGATGGCGTTCCTGTCACAAAGACTGCCGCTCCTAAACAATAGCTTCCTTCGGTCGCGCTGCTAAGGTTGTCGCATGAAATCCGCGAGCCAATATCCTGTGGTTCGTTTAGCGATCGCGCTGGCGTTGCTGCTCGGGACGCATTCCTGGGCGCAGTCCGCCGCACCCGCGACGAACGAGGCAACTCTCCGCGTGCTGATCATCACCGGCGGTCACGATCACGAAGCCGCCTTTTACGGTTTGTTTGACGGCTATCAGGACCTCGGCTGGCCGGCCGTCACGGACAGCACGGTGGCTTTCAAGCAGGATATTCGTGCGAAATACGATGTGCTGGTCTTCTACAATTTCACGCGCGACATGGACGACAACGGGAAGAAAAACCTGCGCGACTTCGTCGAGAGCGGCAAAGGCATTGTTGTCCTGCATCACGGCATTTTGAATTTCCAGAAGTGGTCGTGGTGGTACGAGGAAGTGGTCGGTGGGCTTTATCGTTTGGAGAGCAAGGGCGGCATTCCCAGCTCAACGGTGAAATTCGGTGAACAACACTTGATCACTGCCGCGGGCAAGCACCCGATCACGGATGGCCTCACCCCGTTCGTCATCACCGACGAAACCTACAAGGGTCTTTTCATCTCCACGAACATTCAGCCGTTGCTCCTGACGGACAATCCCACGAGCGACCGCACGGTCGCATGGGTCGGCCCTTGCAAGACCTCAAAGGTCGTCTTCATTCAACTTGGCCACGACCACACTCCGTTCCAGCATCCGGCGTATCGCGCGCTCGTGCACAACTCGGTTCTCTGGACCGGCGGGAAACTCAAATGACTAGATTATGAAAATTGGACTGTACAGCATCACTTACCTCGGCTGCTGGTATCGCGGCGAAGCGCTGACGTTGCCGGAACTAATTCGCGCCGCTAAAGAGTTCGGCTACGACGGCGTGGAGATTGACGGCAAACGTCCGCACGGCAATCCACTCGACTGGCCAAAGGCCAAATGCCAGGAACTGCAGCGCCTCGCGAATAGTGAAGGCATCGAGATTCACGGCGTTGCCGCCAACAACGATTTCAGCAATCCCGTCCCCGAAGTGCGGGAGGCGCAAATCTGTTTCGTGCGAGATTTGATTCGGATGACGGCGGATCTTGGCGCGAAAAATTTGCGGGTGTTTCTCGCCTGGTGGGGCATCACGCGACATCCGAAACTCGCCAGCTACGACATCCCGGAAAACTACTGGCCGATCGTGCATGAGAAATTCGCCGAGGAGGAAATCTGGGGCTGGTGCCGCGAGGCATTGATTGAGTCCTCCGGTTACGCGGAAGACATGGGCGTGACGCTCGCGTTGCAGAATCACAAGCCGCTCATTAAAGATCACCAGGATGTGTTGCGCATGGTGCGCGAGGTGAATTCGCCGCATCTCCAGGTCTGTCTTGATGCGCCACTGATGCCGGACAAAAGCGCTGCGGCCATGCGCGACGCTGCGCAGGCCGTCGGCTCCATGCAGGTCATGTCGCACTTTGGTGGAGAGTTTGACCGCAATCCCGACGGCGGCATCACCGGCGTGGACCGCATTGATGGCGTCATTACTGGCGGGACGAACCAATACTATCACGACTTTGCGCGGGCCATGCGCGAGATCGACTATCAAGGCTACATCAGTTACGAGCTTTGCCATCAACTGCCTGTGGTAAACGGCGAAACCGTCGGAATCGAATTCGCGCACAAAAACGCCCAACTCGCGGCGGAGTTCATGCGTGAAATCATCAAGGCGGAATACTCCAAAAAGCCGGTTCCGGCAGATCTCGGAGGAATTGAGGGTCGCGGCGCGCTGATCTACAAATGAATCCGATCCGCTCCATCATCGTGCTTGCTTTGCTGGCCTTCGCTTTCCTTTCGACGTCGCTCGCAGAGATGCAGACCAAGCCGAAGCGCAACCTCCTCTTCATCGGACAGGCCAAGGGGTATCAGCACGACGCCATCTCCACCGCGATGGCGACGTTTTACAATCTCGGTCGCAGCTCGGGCCTTTGGAACACGCAGCTACGCACCGACTGCACGGCCATCACGAAGAAGCCGCTCAAGTGGGAGGCGAAAAATTTGGATGCCTACGATGCCATTGTTTTCTTCACCGATGGCGACCTCGACATGGATCCGTCGCAAAAGGCGGACTTGCTGTCCTTCATTCGCGACGATGGCAAGGGCTTCATCGGCATCCACAGTGCGGCCATCACGTTCACCGGCTGGCCGGAGTACGGCGAGATGATGGGCGGATATTTTGACGGCCATCCGTGGGGCCAGTTCAATGCGCCACTCGTGGTGGAAGATGCGAAGTTTCCCGGCCTGAATAATTTTCCTCCGGAGTTCACGCTGTTCGACGAGGTGTATCAGATCAAAGACTTCTCCCGGCAGAAGGTGCGCGTGCTGATGAGTCTCGACGCCGGCAAGCTCGATCTCACACGCAAAGGCGTGAAGCGCGCGGACAATGATTTCGCCGTCATCTGGGCGAAGAACTTCGGCAGGGGCCGCGTGCTCTACAACGGACTCGGCCACGTTTCGGCGGTGTGGGAGCGCCCGGACTTTCAGAAGATGTGGCTGGAGATGGTGCAATGGTCAATGGGGCTGCTTGCTGCGGATGCCACACCGCAACCGAAACCGGGCCAATAAACCGGCCTCAAGTTCAAAGTTCATGAAGCGATTCACGTTCTGGAAATGCGCCGTGACATTCGCCACGACGGTGCTCGTTGTTCGCACGGATGCCGCGCCGCCCACTGGCCCGGAGTATCGCGTCGGAGGATTTGTGCCCGGTTGCCAGGTCTCCATCGAATACGAGCGCGATTGGGAGAACACCGGGCCCGGGATCGCGCAATGCGTTGGGTATGTCCGAGGCTTGGCCGACGCGGAGAACAAGCCATGAATCAACCTCGCGACAAAACCAAGAGCGGATTGAGCCGCAGGACGTTTATTCGCGACGCGACCACCGCCGTGGCCGGATTCACCATCCTTCCACGCCACGTTCTCGGCGGCACTGGCTTTGTCCCGCCGAGCGAGAAAGTGAACATCGCCATCGTCGGTTGCGGCGGGCAGGGTCGCACGAACGTGCGGGCGCTCTTCGAGCAAGCGGACGCACAAATCATTGCGATAGCCGATCCGATTGAAACGCAAAATCTCGACGCGTTTTATTATAAAGGCGCCGCTGGCCGATTGCCGTTGAAGGCTGAGATCGAAAAACATTTCTCTGCGAAAACACCGAACTACCGGGTCGCTGCTTACGAAGATTTTCGGGTGTTGCTCGAAAAGGAAAAATCCGTGGACGCGATTCTCTGCGCCACGCCCGACCATGTGCACGCCTGCGTGAGCATCACGGCGATGCGCCTCAAGAAGCATGTCTATTGTGAGAAGCCGCTCACGCACAACGTCTGGGAGGCGCGGCAGGTCGCGCGCGTCGCGAAGGAAGCCGGCGTGGCCACGACGATGGGCAATCAAGGTCATTCGGGCGATTTCATTCGCGAGACCTGCGAGATCATTTGGGCGGGCGCCATCGGCGACGTGCGCGAAGTCCACGCGTGGACCAGCGCCACTCGCTGGAACAAAACTCTAACCGGACGCCCGCAGGACGAGCCGACTCCGAGCGGAGTGAATTGGGATCTTTGGCTCGGACCTCGTGAACCACGCGGTTACAGCGCCGCATTGAATCCGGTGCGCTGGCGCGACTTCTGGGACTTCGGCACCGCGCCCATCGGGGATTTCTTCTGCCACAACTTTGATCCTGCCATGTGGGCGCTGAACTTGCGCGAACCGCTGAGCATCGAAGCTTCGGCGGCTGGGCCGGTGGATTCCTACATTGCGCCGCCCGCCGGTCTTTACACCTATCACTTCGGGCCGCGCGACAAACAACCGCCAGTAAGATTCACGTGGTATGAGGGCGGCCTGAAACCGCCGCGCCCCGACCAGATGGAGGACACCGACAAATTCGATGGCAACGGAATTCTGTTCATCGGCAACCAAGGCGCGCTCGCCAGTCCCGGTTGGGGTGGCCGGCCAAAGCTTTTACCCAGTTCTAAGGACAAGGAGTATCAGCGGCCCGCGCCAAGTTTGGTTCGATCAAAAGGACATCACCGCGAATGGCTTGAGGCGTGCAAAGGTGGACCGCGGCCGAGTTCCGATTTTCAATATGGCGCGGCATTGACCGAAGTCGGATTGCTCGGTCTCGTGGCGATGCGTGTCGGGAAAAAAATTTCCTGGGATGCGAAAGCGATGAAATGCCCTAACGCTCCCGAGGCCGATCGTTTTCTCAAAGAATCCTATCGCGCGGGTTGGGAACTTCCTGGCTGAATGCGGGCCCCAGCCTGCGTGTAAACGGATTCACCTTGTCTTCCCAAGTATGAAATCCACGGAGCACGTTTGAACCCTGGTTCCAACGGTGATCACGCGTCGTTCTCATTGATGATGACCGTAATGCCGCCACCGAGTTTCTGGTAGCGCTCTTCATATAATGTGTTCGGATGCCGCTGTTTTTTTTCGTCCGTCGTGCTATGGTTGTCGGCGGTCGTCAAACGGTTTAGCCGTAAAACGCAAAGATCAGCTTACATGCACCGCTGAAATGAATGGACTTGCAGTCATTGAAAGCGCGGCCGCAACTAAATCCATTCGTTTCACGAGAGCTGTTCACTGGAAAGGATTGTATGGATGATCATGGACAACCGAGCCCGTCAGATCCGAGCCGCAGGGAATTTCTCTTAACGATAGGAAGCAGTGCCGCCGCGGCTGTAATGGGCGGATGTGCTACACCCCGCCATGACGAGCCGCCCGCCGGGGTTGCGCGCCAGCTGAATGCGGTGGGAGCGGTTCCGATTACGTTGCGGATCAACGGCCAAGATCACCACGTGCAAATTGATCCTCGCGCGACTCTGCTGGATTGCATTCGTGAGGTCGTCGCCTTCACCGGCACGAAGAAAGGCTGCGATCACGGCCAATGTGGAGCCTGCACGGTCCATGTGAACGGCCGGCGGGTGAATTCCTGTCTGAGCCTCGCGCTGCTGCACGACGGAGAAGAGATCACAACCATTGAAGGCCTTGGCACGCCAGATTCATTGCATCCCATGCAGGTTGCGTTCCTGGCTCATGATGGCTACCAGTGCGGGTATTGCACATCGGGCCAGATCATGTCCGCCGTCGCTTTGCTGAAGGAGCCATGCGGCCCGACGGACGCCGACGTGAAGGAATTCATGAGCGGCAACATCTGTCGTTGCGGCGCCTACCAGAACATTACCGCCGCAATCCAGCACGTTCGCAAACAGCCGTGAATGAGGCATCACTATGAAAATCTTTGAATTTGTGAGACCAGCCGACGCCCAAGCAGCCAGCGCGGCGGCCGCTCTGGCGAGCACCGCGCAACAGGATGCGGACGTGCGTTTCATCGCCGGTGGAACCACTCTGATTGACCTGATGAAACTGAATGTCGAGACGCCGGCGCGTGTGCTCGACATAAATCGCCTGCCCCTCGACAAGATTGAGTCCACTCCGGACGGCGGCCTGCGGATTGGCGCTACTGTCCGCAACTCGGATTTGGCCAATCATCCGACCGTGCGCCGGGATTATCCGGTCCTTTCGCAAGCCCTCCTGAACGGGGCATCAGCCCAATTGCGCAACATGGCCACCACCGCGGGGAATCTGCTCCAGCGCACTCGCTGCATGTATTTTCGCGACACGGCGATGCCGTGCAACAAACGCGCACCAGGGACCGGCTGTCCGGCCATCGCTGGCGCCAATCGCACGCTCGCGGTCCTCGGAACCAGCGAACACTGTATCGCAAGCAATCCCTCAGACATGTGCGTTGCCATGGCAGCCTTGGAAGCGACTATCCACGTGCAAGGACCGAAAGCCTCGCGCACCATTCCATTTGCAGACTTCCACCTGCTTCCCGGGAACACGCCCCACCGCGAAACGGTTCTCGAACCGGGCGATCTCATCACGCAGGTCGAGCTGCCCGCGCCCATCCAGGGCAGCAAGCAGCTCTATCTTAAATTGCGCGACCGCGCGTCCTATGAGTTCGCTCTCGCCTCTGCGGCCGTAGTAATTAGCGTCGCCAGCGGGAAGGTTACTCACGTTCGACTTGCTCTCGGCGGCGTCGGCGCCAAACCGTGGCGTTCTCAGGAAGCCGAGGCGGCGCTCATCGGTCAACCGGCGGACCCAGCGAACTTTCGAAAAGCGTCGGAAGCGGCTATGCGCGATGCCAAGCCACAAAGTCAGAATGGCTTCAAGATTGAACTGGCGAAACGCTGTCTCACGCACGCATTGCAAATGGCGGTCGCAAGCTGACTCCACGGAAAGGACCAACATGCCAACGACACAGCAGATTTCTGAGACTTCACCGATTGGTCGCGAGACCCAGCGCGTGGATGGGCCGTTGAAGGTCACCGGTACCGCGCAGTACGCCTCTGACTATCATTTTCCCGGTTTGCTCTACGGAGTACCAGTCGAAGCAACCATCGCCAACGGCAAAGTAACCAAACTCGATACGGCCGCCGCCGAGAAATTGCCCAACGTGCGAGCAATCTTTCGCCGCGACAATATAGGAAAGATTTTTCGTTCGGTCCCGGGAGAAGGATTCGAGGGCATTTGCGACGAACGGCGGCCTCCATTTGAAGATGACACTATACGGTATTACGGCCAGTACATCGCACTGGCAGTGGCGGACACATTTGAGGCAGCCAGGGCCGCGGCTGACGCCGTCCGTGTCACGTACGTCAAGGAGAAGCCGAACGTCGAAACCGATCTCAAGCCAGACGATGAACCCGACGTAGTCCCTACCACCGTCGGTTCAACGCCCCGACTGCAAAGCAAGCGGGGCGACCCCGATGGCGCTTTCGCAAGCGCGCCAGTCAAACTCGACGAAACCTATGTGACGCCCACGGAAACGCACAATCCGCTCGAGTTGCACGCAACAACAGCAGTCTGGGAGGGCTCGAAGCTGACTCTATACGAATCAACTCAATCAATTTTCAACACTCGAAACGTGCTCGCGCAGATGTTCGGCTTGCCGCAGGAGAACGTCCGCATCATCACCAAATTCGTCGGTTCCGGCTTCGGCAGCAAGTTGTGGCCCTGGACTCATTGCTCGCTCGCCGCCGCCGCGGCGCGGCAACTCGGAAGGCCGGTCAAAGTGGTGGTCAGCCGAAAGATGATGTTTCAGACCGTCGGCCATCGTCCACGCACACAACAGCGAGTAAGACTGGGCGCGAGCCCGGACGGCAAACTCGTCTCGGTCCAGCACGATTACGTCTGTCACCAGGCCATCCTCGACAACTATCATGAAGATTGCGGTGAAACCACGGCGTTCCTTTACAGTGTGCCCAATCTGCGCGTCGCCTTCGGACGCGCCCGGCGCCATGTCGGCTCTCCTACCTCCATGCGCGGGCCGGGCGCGGTGCCCGGACTCTACGCCACGGAATCGGCAATGAACGAACTTGCCGACGGCCTCAAGATGGATCCAGTAGAGCTTCGTATCAGCAATGAGCCGAAACTGGATGAGTCGCTCGGCATTCCGTTCTCCTCGCGCCACCTGCTCGAATGCCTTCAACTTGGCCGCGAGAAGTTCGGCTGGTCCAAGCGCACTCGCGAGGTTGCTTCCATGAAGCGCGATGGGCTGACGCTCGGCTGGGGAATGGCCAATTGCACCTGGATCGCGGCGCGTTTTCCCGCGGAGGCCACCGTCCACCTCAGGGACGACGGCACGGTCCGCGTCGCCTGCGGAACCCAAGACATCGGCACCGGCACCTATACGAATCTTGCGCAAATCGCCTCCGAGAAAATCGGCGTCTCCCTCGCTAAAATCGAGGTGGCGCTCGGCGATACCTCACTGCCGCCGGGCCCTATTTCCGGCGGCTCGATGGCGACCGCTTCCGTGATTCCGGCCGTTTGGGCGGCGGCTGACCGTGCCATCGGCTCATTGCTGAGCGCTGCAACGTCAACGCCCGGCGGCCCGTTTGAGCACCGTAAGCCGGATGATTTGACGCTCCAGGGCGGCAGGGTTTTTGTGAAAGCGGACGGTCCGGGCAACGGGGTACCCTTCGCCGAAGTTCTTCAGCGGGCTAATTTACGCCTGGTCGCTGGCAACGGGAGAAGCGAATCCACGTTCGGCACACCAAAGCCGAAGGTTTCGATGCATTCGTTCGGCTGCCATTTTGTGGAAGTAACCTGGCAACCGGAAATCGCCCGCTTGCGCGTGAGCCGAGTGGTTTCCGTGATTGACGCGGGCCGCATCCTCAATCCATTGGCCGGCCGCAACCAGGTTGAGGGAGCAGTAGTGATGGGAATCGGCATGGCCCTTTTCGAGCACACGAATTACGATCCCCAGACTGGCGCGCCCATCAACAGCAACTTGGCGGATTATGTCGTGGCGGTTAATGCGGACGTGCCCGGGATCGAAGTGCACTTCCTGGATTTCCCCGACAAGGAGCTCAACGAACTCGGAGCGCGCGGAATCGGTGAGATCGGCCTGGCTGGCGTCGCAGCCGCAATCACGGCTGCCGTCCATCACGCGACCGGCGTTCGCGTTCGCGAATTGCCCATCCGGATCGAAGACTTGTTAGTTTGAGGACGGCCCGTCGAAGAAACGAGCTGACGGATTCCGCTGTTCCCCTCTTTACTCCTCGATTCCAGTAGCTTCGTCGAAGACTGAAACGCAACTCCAGCGAGCCACTGTTTCCGCAACTGCCCGGGATAGAGGCCAGATCCTGCTGATTTGCTTGAGCGGCTTCTGCATAAACACTCAGGGCCCATACCAGGAGCAGTTGAGATTGACCCGAAGTGTCATTCCGATATTTTTCCAGCCGTGCCCATCATTACCAGCAGCAAGACCCAACCGACGTACGATGTGATTGTGGTCGGCTCGGGCGCAGGGGGCGGTCAGGCGGCCTATGTGCTGGCCCTGGCCGGAGTCAAAGTCCTGATCGTGGAAGCGGGCCGAAACTACGATCCGCTCGAGGAAACGCCGATGTTCAACCTCCCCAAAAACGCGCCATTGCGCGGCAAGGGGACGCCAGATAAACCGTATGGATTTTACGACGCAACCGTGGACGGCGGCTGGCGCGTGCCGGACGAACCCTACATGACCAAGCGCGTTCCCGATGACGGCAAATGGCACGAGGGCGGTGAAAAGGATAAGAATTTTACCTGGTGGCGTTCCCGCATGTTGGGCGGACGCACCAACCACTGGGGCCGCGTTTCGTTGCGGATGGGGCCGTACGATTTCAAACCTCGCAGTCGCGACGGTTTGGGCATGGACTGGCCCATCAGCTACGAAGACCTCGCGCCGTACTACGACAAGGTCGAATCGCTGATCGGCGTTTATGGCTCGAACGAGGGGCTGGAAAATACGCCGGATTCATCGCCGGGCGTTTTGCTGCCACCGCCTAAGGCGCGCGCCACCGAATTGTTGACGCAAAAGTTTTGCAAACCATTGGGCATTCCTGTCATTCCCGTGCATCGCGCCGTGCTGTCGCAAACCCTGGATTACAAAAATATTCCCGCGCGGTTGCATCCCGATAATCCCAAAGCGCAATCCATCCTGGCCGATGCCATGAGGGCGCGTCTGGCCTGTTTTTGGGCGACGCCATGCCGGCGCGGTTGTTCGACCAGGGCCAATTATCAATCAACCACGGTGCATCTCCCGCCCGCTCTGGCCAGCGGCAATCTCGACATCATCACCGACGCGATGGTGCGCGCAGTGACCACTGACAAGACCGGTAAGGCGACGGGCGTGAGCTTCATTGACAAGCGGAGCGGCCGGGAAATGTCGGTGCGCGGCCGGGTGGTGGTGCTCGCCGCCAGCGGTTGTGAGTCGGCCCGAATTTTGTTGAACTCCAAGAGCACACTTTTCCCCAACGGCCTGGCGAATAGCAGCGGGAAAGTTGGTCGTTATCTGATGGACACGGTCGGCAGCAACCTGACCGGACAAATTCCGGCCATGGAAAACATGCCCCCCCATAACCAGGACGGCGCGGATGGTCTGCACCGGTACATGCCTTGGTGGCTCTACCAGGAACAGAAAGCTGGCAAGCTGGATTTTGCCCGCGGCTATCACATTGAATTTGGCGGCGGACGCGAAATGCCCGGCGTGGACACGTTCAATGGATTGGAAAGGTTTACGGGCGGTAGTTACGGGAAAAAGTTCAAGGAGGATGCGCGTCGTTACTATGGTTCTTTTCTCGGTTTTAGTGGTCGCGGCGAAATGATCCCCAACGATGATTGTTACTGTGAAATTGATCCCCACAAGAAAGACAAATGGGGCATCCCTGTGCTCCGCTTTTTCTGGAAATGGTCGGAGCACGAAACCCGGCAGGCGGCTCACATGCAAAAGACGTTCGCGGGAATCGTCGAAGCCATGGGCGGCAAAGTCATCAGCGGCCCGCGCTTGGACGGCGCCAAGGCCATTGAGCCTGCCGGGACGATCATTCACGAAGTCGGGACCACCTGCATCGGTTTCAAAAAGGAAAACTCCGTGCTCAACGAAAACTGTCAGGCTTGGGATGTAAAGAACCTGTTCGTGGCCGATGGTGGCCCGTTCGTTTCCAATGCGGACAAGAATCCCACGCTTACCATCATGGCACTGGCCTGGCGAACGTGCGATTACGTGCTCGAACAAATGCGGAAAGGAAATATTTGACCCAGCGTGGCAGAGCAACAACCGAACTCTCCCTCTCCTCCATCGGCCCGTCTTCGCCTTCGGCTTCGACGCGGCTGGCCAAGTCGCGCCGGAGTGCAGCAGAGGAGGATGGATGGAGGAGAGGGCCAGGGAGAGGAGGCCCGTTTTGGTATGGACGCCCCTCTCTTCGATCCTCTCCCCACTCCTTCGTCGCAGGGAGAGGAAGGAGAAAGCGCGCTCCACAAAATCGTCGCGGCTTGCGATGATTCCCGGTGATACTAACATGAACGACAAGGATCCGGTTAGGATGGATCGTCGCGAGGCGATCAAATGGATGATGGCCGCCAGTGCCACCGTTTCCGCGCTCAACTATCCCAGTTTTGGCGCGCCCACCTCGGCGCCTGGCCTTGGCACCGATCCCAATCTACTCGAGCCGGTGGTCCCCTGGCCGCGAACATTGACGCCAGAGCAGTTGCGGACCGTGACGGCCCTGTGCGACGTGATCATTCCCCAGGATGACAAATCGCCCAGTGCCAGCGCCGTCGGTGTGCCGGATTTCCTCGATGAATGGGTCAGCGCCCCTTACCCCGAACAGCAAGCCGACCGAAAGCAGCTTCTCGAAGGATTGGCGTGGTTGAACGCCGAATCCAAAAACCGGTTCAAGAAAGAATTTGCCGGGCTTCCCGAAGCCGGGAAACAACAGATTTGCGATGACCTTTGCCACCTCCCGACGGCGAAGCAGGAGTTCAAATCCGCAGCGCAGTTCTTCGCCAAGTTCCGAAACCTGACAGCCGGCGGTTTCTACACGACGCATGAAGGGATGAAGGACATTCAGTACGTCGGCAACGTCCCGCTACCCGCCTTCGAAGGTCCGCCGCCGGAAGTGCTCGCTCATTTGAAACTGACATGACCAGCGTCATCACCACGAGCTGCAGAGACGTTAGAGAATGAAGCCGAAACTAATAAACTCAGGAAAGGTTTTGAGTTTTTGAGTTTCGGCTTGGCGTGCACCTCGGATCACGTTCCGATTGGCGCTTTGCCGCCTGGCGTCTTTGCGTTAAGTGCCGGGATAGTTGTAAAAAGAATCAGGAGGAACAGAGAACGAGGTTATGATGCGCGCCTTCAATACTCGCATCCACCACCCGTTGGTCATTTTTTACTTTGTCGTCGCAACCCAATTGGCCGGCGCCGGGCGTGTCGCACGCCGCCCTCATTCAAGATGAATCTGAGCCCCATTCGGTTTGTCTTGTTGGAAAGCGAGAAGCAGGAAGCTACGGCGGAAATGCCTTCGTCTCCTCAACGATGCCGCGCTTGGATCGCCTTGGGAAACTCGGTAACATGTTCGGGATGGCGGAGAAAGCACTTGAATCGGAAGAAAAATAATTACGAAGCTCCCACGACCACCCAGCCGTCGGCGCTGTCGCGGGGATTCTTTGTCGTGGAACTGCGGCATTTTGGGCGGCGGTCCGCGCTATCTGCCGTTTGAAAAACGAAGATTATCCCTGGAAACGACGGAAAATCAATCAACCACGAAGAATCAACGTCAGGAATACCCAAACGGAAGATCCGCTATGAAATCAGCTACACCGAAGACCGAACCGCCGTCATCAGCCCAACTCAGAAAAGCAGTTTTCGGAGGTTCCCATTCGACCTGTAGCAGTTCTACGCAAACAACCCGCTTGGTTCTTAGAGCCTGCTTTACGCTGGCGATCGCCATCGGTGCCTTAAGCCCAAACGCCGCGCTGGCGAAGCTATGGGGACCGTTCGTGTTCAGGAACGACAGCGGGAACAATGTGGACGAACTCGTAGTCACCTTCAAGGCCAACAGCGATGTAGCTGGGCCGGTCGAGGTGACCATGGAGCCGGTCGGCACCAGCGGCACTGGGAGCAAACTCAACGGCACGATGGCCCGAGTCAAATGGATCGCCAACCTCGCGCCCGGAAGCATGGGGGCCTTCAGCCTGAACGGTTCTGACACGCTCGCCTTCGACTCCGGCCAATGGAAGGCCGGTGGCATCAACAAGGGCGATCCGATTACCAAACCTTACGCAGACTTTAGCACCCTGCCCGCCGACGCCCCTGCGCTGGCGCCGCTGAAACCGGAGGTAACAAAAAAGAGGATTCGTATGAATGTGAAAGACCTGGAGGCCGAGAAGCAACAGTTGTTGGTGGATGCGTTCAAGATGCTCCACGACCCGGCCAAATCGCCACCGCGCAAACGTCCCGGGCGGGGTGATCCACACGATCGTTACGAGGAATACATTCTTTTTCATCAGCAAGAGTTTGAGGCGGCGCATCGCGGCTCATGGTTTCCAGCCTGGCACCGGGCGCTTTTGTTCAATTTAGAGACGGAGTTACGGGCTTTAGACCAGAAATTTGCCGATTTCACATTGCCATACTGGGACTGGAGCAATGACGATTTCCCATCGAAGAAGAAAGGAAGCGCGGATAACGCTGACGACCTGCTTGGGCGCACGGGCAACACCAGTAATGGCAATATTGTGGAGAAAGGACCGTTTGGGTCAGAAATGAACCAATGGCGGACGTACAATCCTCTTCCGGTGATTCGCGACCAAGGGGCTACAGTTTTGGCTCAAACGACAGCGATCGAAATGGCCTTCGGCAAAAAGCACGAACGCGGCTTCCTCAAACGGAGGAGCGGGACCGGCTCCATTAAGGAAAATGCCAAACGGAAGGCGGTTATCGCTGAAGGCGACTACAAGAAGTTTGAAGAAACCCTGGAGGGTAGATTCCCAGACAACGCGTTGCACGGAGACGCGCATAACTGGGTTGGTGGCAGGTACAAAACAACGGTCCCCGTTGAGGTGCTCGGGCACATGGGTGTCGTCGCGGTCTCAGTCAACGACCCGTCCTTCTGGCTTCTTCATTCGCATGTGGACGAAATCTGGGCGGAATGGCAGTGCAAGCACGGCGAAGCGCAATATAAGCCGAACGCGTGGGGCAGATCCCAGGAAAACGGTGATGACATGGGAGCTCTGAAAAACAACCCGAAAGAGGTCTTCAATTATCGCAATCTCGGCTACACCTACGTCTATGCGGGTGAAGAAATCACGGCAGACAAGGAGTGCAAGGTTCCTATGAGCAAATTGGTGCTCTTGGACCCGACGATAGACGCATCCAACCTGGCCCGCTTTTCGATCGAGGTTCAGCCCGGACACGATTACCGGGTGGAGTTCACCCCGCGACTCGGCTCCCTCCCCTGGTCGCCACTGCAAAATTATTTCTTCGTAAACACAAATCTGATCCAAGTCGTGGACTCGAGCGCCTACGATTTGGCGCGGATTTACCGGGCGTCGGAATTGGTGGGGGGGGTTAACGGCAACAATTTCGTGATCACGTCTTTCGCTGGTGACGGCGGCGTGGTCTCGCCTCTCGGCACATTCCGGGCGGATCGTGGCAGCCAGGTCAGTTTCCGCGCCACGCCCGCCAATGGATTCGCAGTCCATGCCTGGTCTGTGGATGGTACTGAGATGCAGTTAGGTGGAAGGGATTTTCGCTTCACGGTCAGTGCCAATCACGTGGTTTCGGTCTATTTTGACGATCTGTCGGCCCCGGTGGCTGATCTGGAAATGACGATGTCCGCATCTACGAACATGGTAACGGTCGGCTCTAATTTGACCTATTCCGTCCAAGTCACCAACCAGGGGCCAGCTACCGCAACTGGGGTGGTGATGTCCGACTTCCTGCCGATGGGAGTCATCCTCCTTGGTGCGACGAATTCGCAGGGAGAAATAGAAATTGAATCGCATGGAGAACATGACGCGCATATTATGGTTCTACTCCCCACACTCGGTCCCGGAGAAGGCGCTACTCTGACGATTAGTGTCATGGTGCATGAGGCAGGAACACTGGTGAACTCTGCCGATGCATCCGCCGTCGAGCGGGATCCCGTCGAATCGAACGAGTCAGCCAGTGTGGCGACTGTGGGGGTCTTCCATAACGAGTGCCATGAAAGCTCATCCATTAGCAATTCAGCCGCCTTTGTCCGCGGGAAGTAGAATGTCAATTGGCAAACCGGCCAAGCCTCACGCCCGCCCTTGGCCACTGATCCCAACTTCAGGGCGAAGCCTTGGGAGTGCGGCGACTCGTCGCCGCCTTGCGCAGGCGACTTGTCGCCGTCGGATGTGGTGAGGCGAACGCATTCGGGGCAAACGGTGGTGCGGGTGGTTCGCGCCGCTCGGCGCCGCGCTGCTTGGCCGACAAGTCGGCCAAGCAGGCAAAGCGGCAACCAGTCGCCGCACTCCAAAGCGCAGCGGACGCGTGTTCCTGAGATTTCGAACGCGTCCTTAAATCACCTGCCCGTAGATATGTTGAAGAATTCGGGTTGGGCCGCGCGCGGCAGCATGACGATGATCCGCGTCCCGCCTTGCCGGCCGGAAACGATTTTGACCGTGCCGCGATGCGCTTCGACGATGCGGCCGACGATGGCGAGACCCAGCCCTGTCCCTTTGGCCTTGGTGGTCGTGAGCAGTGAACTGAAAGCGCGCCGCTGCTGTTCTTCGGTCATCCCCGCGCCCGTGTCCTCAAACTCAACGGCTACTTGCGCATTTTCGCTCCCGCCTTCCGACGAATTGACGGCGTAAGATCGCACGGTGAGAGTGCCACCGTCCGGCATGGCTTCGGCAGCGTTGAGGGTCACGTTCAAAAACGCCTGCTCCAACTGTGCGGCGTCACCCAGCGCCGGCGGCAAGTCCGATTGCAATTCCTGCACCAGGGCAATGCCTTGGTGCGACAGCTTGTGGCGCACGAGCAGTCCCAGTTCTTCGATCAACTCGTTCAAACTCACCGGCGACAATTCCGGCTCGGCCGTCCGGGCGAAGTCCAGAATTCGTTCCACGATTTTGTTTAATTGTTGGATTTTTTCCTCCATCACCCGCGCGTCCTCAGTGCGCGGGTCGCCGGCCGGGAACTTCAAGTCCAGCGAATGATACAACATTTTCATCACCGTCAGCGGATTGCGAATCTCGTGCGCCACTTCCGCAGCCAGCAGGCCCAGCGCCGACAACTTTTCGTTTTGCCGCAACTGTTCCTCCACGTCCATCACCCGTTCGTGCAGCCGCGCGCGCTCGATGGCGATGGCCGAAAGTTCGGCGAAGGCCGTCAGGATCCGGATTTCCTCGTTGGAAAAAGTGTACGGTTGCGCGGTGTAAACACTCAAAGCCCCGACCGCCTCGCCGTTGAACACCAGCGGCACGCTCAACAACGAAATCAAACCTTCGCTCCGCGCCACCTCGACATTTTGGTAGCGATGGGACGTCTGAACATTTTCGACCTGCGCCGGTTTCTTCCGCCGCACGACGCTGCCAATCAGGCTCTCCTCGACACTCAGGCGCGGCTTGCGCAGGTACGCCTCGCCCGCGCCAAAGCTGGCCCGCAAATCCAGCGACGTCCCCGAATCGTCCAATAGTCTTAGCGAGCACATCCGGGCCCGCATCAGCCCGCAAGCCTCCCGGGTGATCACGACTAATGCCTCATCGAGACTTAAAGTCGAGTTGATGGTGCGGCTGACGCTGGCCAGCGATTCAAACCAACGCGCCTTCAATCGCAACTGCTCGAAGAGCCAGGTGTTTTGGATCACCCGCGCAGCCTGGGCGGCCAGGCCCTCCAGCAACGCTTGATCCTCCGCCGAGAACGCCTCCGGGCGATCCGAATCCACGTTCAACACCCCTCGCACTTCGCCCTGCACTTCCAGCGGCACGGCCAGTTCTGACTGCACCGCGGGGCGCAATTTCACGTAGCGCGCGTCCCGGGTCACGTCGCCGACGCGGGTGGCCTTGCCGGTGCGGGCCACCGAACCGGTGATTCCCTCGCCGACGCGCAACTTCAGCTCCGCCGCGTTTTCTGGCAAACCCTGGGCCGCGAGAATTTCGAGCCGGTTCGTCGTGGGGTTGACCAATACCACCGAACCGCTGGAGGCGCCCATGATTCGCACGGCCTCGCGCACGATCAGTTGCAACGCCTCCTGCGGATCGAGCGTCGAGTGGATCACCTCCGCCACCTGATAAAGCAGGCGCAGCCGCTCATAACGTGCTTTCAGCTCGGGCAGTTCGTCGCTCATTTGAAACGAAGTGTCCACAGTCCTGAGTCCCGAGTCCAGAGTCCACAGTCCATGATTGGATGTTGGATGTCCGATGTTGCACCCGCCTTCCGAAAGCGGTGTCAGTCTTGTTCCCCGCCAGTCACCGCACTCCAAACACTTCGCGCGCTTTTGATGACTCAGGACTCTGGATTCAGGACTCAGGACTCAGGACTCTGGATTCAGGACTCTGGATTCAGGACTCAGGACTCGGGACTCTGGACTCAGGACTCGGGACTCTGGACTCCTGAACTTTTATCTGGTTCTCGCCGTCAGCCATAGCCCGGTGAAACCAAAAATCAGATTCGGCAGCCAGCCGGCCAACCAGGCGCTCAAAAAACCGTTGGCGCCCAGTTCCAGGCTCACCCGCATCAAAAGCAGAAACGCAAACGCGATGCCGATGCTGCTGGCCACCCCCACGAAAACATTTCGCCGGCCCGAGGCTGCCCCGAACGGCAACGCGATCAGTACGACCACCAGGCACGTCCACGGCGCGGCCAGCCGGCCATGCAGCTTGGTGTAAAGCCACCATTCATCGCTGCGTTTCGGATGCGGATGAAAACGCAGATAATCAAAAATATCTGATAACGGCAGATCGGCTTCCCGGCTGGAGCTGAGCGCCATCCGGTTCGCGATCTTGATCTCGCTCCGGATTTGGTCGGGCGTTTCCGTGAAATCCGGACACGCGAGCACATTCGTATCCAGCGAAGGCACGGGCGCGGTATTCGTGGCCGGATCCGTCCGATATTCGAGCGCGTTAAAAAAGGTCCAACAGCCATTTGTGTATTCGGCGCGGGCGGCTTTCAACCAACGCTGCGAACCATCCGGCAAAGTCCAGATCACTTGCGGATTGACCATCTGCGCCGCCTCCACGTTATAAACGCCGATCAACCACTCGCGCTGGTCGCGTGCGTTCGTGAAGCCCAGATTGCGCACCTGCCCGCGCTCGGTGCCCGACTTTTTCCCCGTCCCATGCCTCTGCTTGATTTGCGCCGCCCGGTTTTCGCTGTCCGGCACGAAGAATTCGTTTAAGACGAACAGCGCCACGCTCAACACCAATCCGATGCCGAAATAGGGCAGGCTCAAACGCCACAAACTCACTCCGGACGCCCTGATCGCGGTGATTTCATGATATCGAGCGTGATTGGACAGGGTGTAAAGCAGCGCGAGCAGCAGCGCAATGGGCAGGACCACCACCACCTGGCCCGGCGACTTGACGACGTAATACTCCACGATTTCGGGGCCGCTCAGTTTGGCCTCCTGCAACGAACTCAATTCACTGACCAGATCGAGCATCACCCAGAAAAGGAAGAAACCCACCAGGCAATAAAAGAGCGGCACGAGCAACTCGCGCAAAAGATATCGGTCCAACAGGCGCATTCGGGTCGCAGGCTAGCTGGCGGGTACCAGTTACAGCAAGCTCTGCAAAAACCAGTGACCGGTGATTGGAAGGTTCTCTCGAGCGCGGACTTTTTACCAACATCGTAGTCGCCGACGTGAGGCGGATTGATCCCCGTGGCAAGAAGTCCGCCTCCTCACGTCGGCGGCTACCGTCTGATCGCGATTCGTGCGAGTTGTGAAATTTCCGGGCTGGAGTGACTGTTTTGGCGAAATGCGAACTCCTCTCTGAGAATCGCGTGGTATCAGTCCCCGCGCAGTTTCCCGCCGCCGCCCACGAACCCGTGTCCCCCCCCACGCACCGCTGCCTTCGGGCAGTCGCAGGCAGGCGATCTCGCGATTGGCTTCCACGTCCCACAAGCGGAGCATCATGTCCTTCCCGTTCGCCAGGGCGCACGAACCGTTCGGCTAGAAGCCAACGAACGCTTCGCAAGCTGCCTCATCGAGCATCGGCAGTTTACGCAATTTCGTCCACGTGCCGAGTTGCCAAAAAGATAACCCGTTGGGACCAGTTCCGTTGGCCGAAGCCGCCGCTGAGCCGGCGCGAGCGGGCCTCCAACAACTGCGCATGCCACAATTCCTCCTTCGCGGTGTCCGCCTCCCGATCCGGGCGACGCCATTGCCAGGTTCCCCGAAAGCTCGTGGCCGGACAACGGCGCGCCGCAGCGGCGACAGGTTCCCGATTTTGATTCGGCGGGCGTGGCCGTCTGGTAACTCAAACCCCAACAAGCGCGGGCGATTGCGTCAAGACTGATGCGCCACGCTTGTTTGGTATTCAAGCCGTCCGTGACTGGGTGCATGGCAGCTACGGAGACGGTCATGGCTTAGGATGCGCGAGCAACCAATCAATGACCCGGGTTGCAAACTCCGAAGAAGAAGTGCCGTCGTAGAATGTTGGGCCGTGCTGGCCCCCGTTGATTGTCCACAGTTCTACTGCGCCGCCCGGCGGGTGGGTTGTGTAGCGGGTGACAACCGAGTCAAGCCCGGTTACGGCCAGATCGAGGTCCAGCGAAGGCCATGGGTCCGTGACCGGGTCGCTGGCACCGTTGTAACCAGCCCAGTTTTGGAGATGTTGCAACACGCCGGGAAACGCAAAAGTATTCCAGGGAAATGGTGGGTGGGTAATGGCGCCGCCCCAATATGCGTACACCTCATCAGCAGTGCCATGGGTGTGGAGGATATTCACAGGCTCAGAAGGCTGGCAAAGCCCGTAGTCCAAGAATCTGATTCCAGCGAGACTGGCGATGCCGGCGATGAGGTTGGCGTACTCGCAGGCCATCCGGTAGGCCATGCCTCAAACACACCGCCGCCAAATCCACGGTCACCGCCGGATTCAGCAAGCGCGGCGACAACGGCTCCTGCTGCAACACTTGCATTAGCGTCTCCACCGCACTCGCTCCGAGGAACGGCGGTCGTCCCGTGAGCAGATGAAAGAGGAGAGCGCCCAGCCCATACACATCCGCTGCCGGACCCACGGTCCCGCCGCCCTTCGCCTGCTCCGGCGCCATGTAGCCAGGGGTTCCCAGAACCTGACCGGTCAGTGTCAGCGAACTGTCTTCATCTAGCAGTCGCGCCAGCCCGAAGTCCGTCACTTGCGGTTCGTCTTTGGCGTCCAGCAGCACGTTGGAGGGTTTGATGTCCCGATGCAGCACCCCTTGCTCGTGCGCGTGCTGCACCGCCTTTGCCACCTTCGCCACCACCTCCGTTGCGTGCCGCGGCGGCAACGACCCCTCGCGTGTCAACTCGGCGAGGTTTTTCCCTTCGACCAAATCCATTGCGAAGAAATGCTGGCTGCCCTGCTCCCCGACCTCATACACGGCCACGATGTTCGGGTGTTTCAACTTGGCGGCATTGGCGGCTTCAGCTTGAAAGCGTTTGACTTGAATCGGCGTCGCCAGCCACGCGTCGCGGAGGACCTTGACCGCCACGATGCGGTCCAGTTTCAGCTGCCGCGCGCGAAAGACGACGCCCATCCCGCCTCGCGCAATTTCTCCCAGCAGTTCATAATCACCGAGGCGACGCAGGATTGGCGTTGGAGAAGCTTCCGCCGCCGCTGGCGGCTCCGGCGACAGCAGCAGCGTGGCCAGACAGAGCGGGCAATTGCGGGAAAGTTCGGGGCCCGCCAGCGGCTCGCCGCAGCGGCGGCAAAGTTTCGGTTTCAGTTCTCGGGTGGCAGCCACCATCTGACTAAGCCGCAGCCGACCTGCGGGATTACGCGCGATCCGTCTGGTTCGCGATGCGCGATGTTCCGGCGTAGCGCAGACTCGGAAGTCTGTTGTGTCGCCAATTTCCAAATCGGCGCGGCTGACACAGTCGTACAGCTTGCGGGTTCGGAAACGCGCGAAACAGCAGGTTTAGAAACCTGCGCTACTCACTCACTGCGCCCAGACCTCCAGCAAGTATTTCAGCTCCTGCTCTTCCTCCGCCGGTGAGTTGCAAAGTTGCCGGACTTCGGCGCGCAACAACTCGCTCAATCGCGCCCGCATGCGATGGAGCGTTACCGCCAGCGTGCCCGGCGTCAGTCCGAGGTCCGCGGCGGCGCGTTCGTAGCCCGCTGACTCCGTGCCGTCGAGATGCGGCGCCAGCGTGGCGAATAGCTTCTCTTTGTCGCGCGCCCGATGTTCCTCGCGCAACGCGGTGAAGGCGCGGGTGATGACCGCTTGGGCAAACCGCCGATCAAAGGCGGCTTCCGGTGAAGCGGCGTTCAAGTCCGGTCCGCACAGCCGTTCCGCCTCTTGCGCATTGATGAAAATCGGAATCTGTCCGCCCCCGCGTTTGAGCGCCTTGTCGCGCCGGGCTTGTTTGATGACGAAATTTCGCAGCGAGGCGAGCAGGAACGTGCGGAAGCGTCCTTTCTCCGGCCCGACGCCCGCCAAGTCCTCGCGCGCCAATAGGCGGGCCAGAAAACCTTGGACGAGATCTTCGGCGTCATGAGGAGAGTGACCCTGCCGGCGTAGGAATGAATAAAGCGGCGGCCAGTAAGCGCGGCATAGATCCTCCAGAGCAACGAAGGATTCGGGTGATCCGCCCTCCCCCGCGTTCAACACCACGGACCAATGAGTGGAGGGAAATTCCGCGTGAGCCGTCCGATCCAAGATGCCGGGTCCAGTTTCGTTCATAGGTTCAAGCGAGCTTAACAAGGCTCACCGAAAATAAAAAGGTCCGTTTGTGTAATCTGCGCCCGGCAATAGGGCTTAATCAGTTGAAGCCCGCCATTAGCTCGGCGCAATCGCGAGCGTGAAGAGCAGAAGCTTGAGGGCAAAAGAACTCCACGATCAAAACCAATCAAGCCAAGAGAAAAAATGTGAAAACTCAACTCTCGCGTGTAGGTTGCATAGCCCTGGCGATAACGGTGGCGATGACCGGCGATCGCCAGACACAAGCGCAAAGCAACTTTTACAATACCTTTACCTATCAAGGCAGGATCACCTCCGATTTCGGCCCCGGCTCGGACGACAGCCCGCACACTTGGGAATTTTTGTTCAAGGCGGTGATTCCCCCGTATCCCTGCGCCGACATCATAGACTGTCCCTGGCGCACCAACTGCCCCAACTGCGCGACGTTTGTGCTGGGCACTAACTCGGTAATCGTCAACCAGGGCTTGTTCATGACGCCGATTGCGATTCCGACCGCACTGTTGGACTCGTCCAACGGAGTCTTTTTGGAAATCTCCGTGCGCTCCAATAGCAACGTGCCGTTCACGACCTTGTCGCCGCTGCAACCGCTGACGGCCACACCATTCGCCACCATGGCCCAATCTGTGGTCGGGCCGGTTCCGGCCAGCAGCCTGACCGGTGCACTGCCGTCGGGCCTGCTTACCGGGACCTACAGCAGCCCGCTGGGTTTGAGCAATCCCGGGAACGTGTTCGCCGGCGACGGATCGCAGTTGACCCACGTCAATGCCACGACCATCGCGGGGGGTGAGCCCTTGCGACTTGACCAATTGCTATTGGACGCTCAGAGGCAACGCGGGCACCGATACAAACGTGAATTTCCTTGGGACGATAGACAACAAGGCAATGACGATCCGGGTAAACAGTTCGCCAGCCTTGAGAATTCTGCCCACCGATATTGGACCGAGCATTGTGGGTGGGCATCCGAACAATACAATCATCGGGGGCAGTTCCGTCATCGCTGGCGGCGGAACTCTAGCGCAAGGTCCTAATACGATTGTGGCCGATTGGTCTGCGATTGTCGGTGGTGTTTCGAACCTGATCACCGCCCGGGATGCCTTCATTGGCGCCGGCCTTGCAAACCGTATCGTCCAGTCTGGGGGAACGAATATTTCGGAAGCCAGTATCATTGGAGGTGGCACGCAAAATGTCATATCGAACGGCTATGTTGGCGTGATAGGCGGCGGCTCGGCGAATAGAATACTTGGAAAGAGTCAGGGGACCATCGGCGGCGGCGGCTTCAACTTGGTCACCGGTGAATTGGGAACGGTGGGAGGTGGAGGTAACAACTGGGCAGACCAAGAAGCTGTAGTCGGTGCCGGCTTTGGAAATCATGCGCTGGGGCGTGATGCCACCATTGCGGGTGGCACCTATAACAGTATCAGCGCCGCATACGCGTTCGTTGGCGGCGGCAACAGCAATACCATCCAAAGCAACGCGGTGGCGGCGGCCATTGGCGGGGGCCAGAACAACCTCATCGAAGGCGTCGATGTGCCTAACATCGGCATCGCTTACGCGACAGGCTCCGTAATCGCAGGCGGCGAGCGGAATCGCGTCAGCGGGGCGGTGGACGCGGCCATTCTTGGCGGCGCGGACAACTCGGTCAGTGGCTTGGCCTCCGCGGTGCTGGCCGGTAAAAGGAACTCGGTGGATTTCGATCACAGTGTTGTTTCTGGAAACGGCGCCGTGGCGCGGAGTGCCGCTTCGGTCACGCACGGGGCCATGTTCGCACAACCGGGCGACGGCCAGTGCGCTCACTACACGCTCACCGCCACCACCCCGGGGAACGTGATACAGATCCTGGTTGGCCCCGACCGCCGGTGGGCAGCGCCTTCGCGTTCAACGCCCTCATCAGCGCCAAGGCCTTCGGGGACGCCAGCGCCGGGTTCGAGGTGAAGGGCCTGATCCGCAACTATGGCACCCAAGTGGCGCTGGTCGGTTCGCCGACGGTGACGATCCTGGGTCGTGACGGGGCCCTTGCTTCGGCAACGGTCACGGTAGAGGTAAATTCGAGCGCGCTGACTTTCCGCGTGCAGAGTGGCAGCGTGCTCAACGTCCGCTGGGTCGGCAGCCTCCAGACGAGCGAGGTGTTGTTCTAACCCGACAAACGCCAACGCCTATGAAGACACCCCCGTTTCTGATCTCGACTGCGGTCCTGACCGTGGCAACTCACGGTGAGGACTTCTCCATTCCCTGGCACATCGTGGCCGGCGGCGGCGCCTATGAACCGACCTTATCGGATCCAAATTGACTCGCCTTTAAGCGCATTCACTACCATGAAAACTCACGAACAACCATTTCGGGTCCTGCGATGCACTCACCTGGTCTTCAAGGCTGTCCCCCTTCTCGCGAGTTTGCTCCTCCTGATCTTCGCCAACCGGACCCCCGCCCAGCACATCGCGATTGATTGGTCCAGAATAGCTGGTGGCGGCGGCATGAGCACGGGTGGTGTTTATTCCGTCAGCGGCACTATTGGCCAGCCCGAGGTGGGCGCGCCAATCACGGGCGGCAACTATTCGCTCACCGGCGGTTTCTGGGCGCTCTACACCGTGCAGACTTCGGGTGCGCCGTCGTTGCGAATCTCCGCAATCAGTTCGAATTCTGCCGCCATCACCTGGCCGTCGCCTTCGACCGGCTGGCTGTTGCAACAGAATACCGACCGCATCAACTCGGTGAATTGGAGCAACGTGACGGCCACGATTCAAGACGACGGCACGACCAAAACCCTCATCGTGAATCCACCCATGGGCAACCGATTCTATCGCTTGTTCAAACCCTGAAAAGCGGTTCCCGGTTCGGGCAGTTACGCCACCGCTGCGCCTTTGAGAATCCAGTCGTAGCCCTTGGCTTCGAGTTCGAGCGCGAGGTCTTTGCCGCCGGTTTTCACAATGTGGCCGTCCACCAGAACGTGAACAAAATCGGGAATAATGAAATTCAGCAACCGCTGGTAATGCGTGATGACGAGTTGGGCGTTGTCGGCGCGCTTGAGTTTGTTGACGCCGTTGCTCACGACTTTGAGCGCGTCAATGTCCAGACCGGAATCGGTTTCGTCGAGGATGGCCAGTTTGGGCTCGAGCACGGCCATCTGAAAGATTTCGGCGCGCTTCTTTTCGCCGCCCGAGAAACCTTCGTTGACCGAGCGCTTGAGCAAATCATCCTTCAATTCCAACAACTTCATCCGCTCCCTGACCAGGGCGAGAAACTCGATCGCGTCCAGCTCCGTCTCGCCGCGGTGCTTGCGGATTTCGTTGAGCGCCGCCTTGAGAAAGTACGTGCTGTTCACGCCGGGAATCTCGACCGGATACTGGAAGGCGAGGAACAACCCTGCGCGCGCGCGTTCCTCGGGGTCGAGGTCGAGCAAGTCCCTGCCGCAATAGAGCACTTCGCCACCGGTGATGTTGTAACCGTCCCTGCCGGCCAACACGGCGGCCAGCGTGCTTTTGCCGCTCCCGTTCGGTCCCATGACGGCGTGGACTTCACCGGGATTGATCGTGAGGCTGACGCCCTTGAGGATTTGTTTGCCCTCAACGCCCGCGCTGAGGTTTTTGATTTCGAGAATGGGATTGGTCATTTTCAATTCGTTCAATTCCAAAAACTTAGCGGGCGCGCCTGCCTTTGCAAGCGCGCCCAGCGAAGAAGAAGTCCAAATGGAATCAACGCTTGCTGAATTGGTAACGCTTGCGGGCGCCCGGCTGGCCGTATTTCTTGCGCTCGCGCATGCGCGAATCGCGTGTGAGAAAGCCCTCGGCCTTGAGAGTGGGCCGGAGGTTCGCGTCGAATTTGAGCAGCGCGCGGGAGATGCCATGGCGCACGGCCCCAGCCTGACCATTCGGGCCGCCTCCGGAAACGTTGACCTTCACGTCGAGTTTGTCGGTCGTGCCGGTCACGGTGAGTGGGTGGGACACCACCCCCCGAAGGGTATCCAGCGGAAAATAGTTTTCAAACGCGCGTCCGTTGACGGTGATCTTGCCGGTGCCAGTCGCGAGGCGCACCCGAGCGACGGCGGTTTTCCGGCGACCGGTGCCGAGATATTCAGGACTCTTGATTTCTGCCATGGCTGTTTTCGCGTTGCGGGTTCCGATCAATTCGCGGCTTTGAGCGTTTTGGGTTGCTGCGCCGCGTGCGGGTGGTCCGGACCTTTGTAAACTTTCAGTTTGGTCAGCAACTGCCGTCCGAGGCGATTCTTGGGGATCATTCCTTTCACCGCGTGGTGGATCAATTCCTCGGGTTGGCTGGCACGAACATGGGCTACCGAACGATATCGCTCGCCACCCTTCCAACCGGAATAGCTCATGAATTCTTTCGCGGTTTCCTTGTTTCCGGTCACTTTGACTTTTTCCGCGTTGACCACGACGACGAAGTCGCCGGCGTCCAGATGGGGGGTATAAACCGGCTTGTCCTTGCCGCGTAAAATGTTTGCGACCTGGACGGCCAATCGTCCGAGCACGGCTCCATCGGCGTCAATTACGCGCCAATTACGCTCGTCAATATTCACTTTAGGCAAATGCGTTTTCATGTCTTTCCGTTCAAAGGGCGCAAAAACTACCAGAGGAGGGTGCGAAGTCAATAGCCCATTTTGCGCCGATTCGGGGCTTCGGGGCTTGACCCCGGTCGTTCAAAAGACGGTGGGCATGCCTTCGTCCAGAATTCGCACCTGGCTCGAAAGGTCTTGTTCGCTGGCCAGGGCGCGCAACCAGCGCGCCGGTTCATCCATTTCCTCGAAGGACAGCTTGAACGTGCCGTAGTGCATGGGCACAAGCTGGCGGGCCCCCAGATCTTTAAATGCGCGCACCGCTTCATCCGGGCCCATGTGAACGTTCCGGAAGGATTCCGGATGATACGCCCCGATGGGTAGCAGCGCCACGTCCGGCGCCAGACGCTCGCCTATTGGTTTGAAGCCGTCAAAGTAGGCGCTGTCGCCGGCGTGGTAAATCTTTCGGCCCTGATGCTCGAGCACGAAGCCGCCGTAGCCCCGGTGACGATCATGCAACGTGCGCGCGCCCCAGTGCTTGCTGGGCGTCAACGTGACCTGCCATTCCTTCTGCCCAAAACTTTCCCACCACTCGAGTTCAATAATGCGGGCGAAACCCAGATTGTGCGCGAGATCACCCACGCCCCAGGGCATGACGCCGATTTTCGGATGCGGCAATCGGCGCAAAGTCGGTTTGTGGAAGTGGTCGAAGTGCGCATGCGTGAGCAGCACCAGATCAATCGGCGGGAGATCCTGGATTTTCAATCCGGAACGCTTGATGCGTTTGAGAAGGAAGAGCCAGTTCGCAAAATTCGGATCAATCAAGACGTTGAGGTCGGTGAACTGGATCAGAAACGAAGCGTGGCCGATCCAGGTGATTGCGACCTGCCCGTGCGCGAGTTTGGGAAACGCTGGTTTCTGATGTTCACCGGTGCGCCGGGTGAGCAAGGCTTTCCACACCAGTTCGCGGAAAAAAGTCCGCGGGCTGAAATGATTCGAGGGTGTCAAGTCCTTGAAGGACTTCGGCAACTTCCGCTTCGGCACAGCGGGACGATGGGTGGCGGGTTTTGGCATAGCGCGGGGGCAACCATACCACTAATGCGGCTTGAATAAAAAGAAAATGCACCCGTCTCACAAGCGAGCCGGTCAAAGCCAAGGACAAAATAGTTTTGGTGGGGAACTGGGGAACTAGGGAAAACGATGCACTCCCGTCCCGCGCATTCGCGGGACGGGATTTTTATTTTTCAAACCGTCCGGAGCGAGTACAACGCAGGCATGGGCGAACTGGACCAACAACTCGATACTTTTTTGCGGCAGCAGCCGAAGCTCGGCGAAGGCGTTTACCTCGCCCGGACTGCGGTGGTGCTCGGCGAGGTCACGATCGGCAGCCATTCGAGCGTTTGGTACCACGCCGTGCTCCGGGGCGACATCAACCGGATTGTCGTCGGGCATCACACGAATATCCAGGACAACGCCGTGCTGCACGTGGCGGACGAACTCCCCTGCCTCGTGGGCGATTGGGTCACGGTGGGCCACTCCGCGATTGTCCATGCCTGCACGGTGGGTGACGAAGTGCTCATTGGCATGGGCGCGGTGATCCTGGATGGCGCCGTCCTGGGCGAGCAATCACTGATCGGCGCCAAGGCGTTGGTAACGCAAGGCATGAACGTTCCCCCCGGCTCGCTGGTGCTTGGCGCACCGGCGAAAATTGTGCGCGCGCTGGCCGCGGAAGAGCGCGCCCGCCTGAAATGGTGGGCGCAGAAATACGTGGACAACGGCGCTTACTGTTTGAAGCACGGAATCAATGTTGGCGCCCCACTGAGCGCCGGCGAACCTTCGAACCGGGGTTGAACACGCTGTTCACAGGGAGCCAGGATTTGTCACCCTTCCACCGAAATACCGCGATGCCGGGCCGATTGAACATCTTTCAAAGGACGATGCTCCTTTGGAATGAACTCCATCCCTACCACGCGGTTCACGTGGTCCGGGTTTTCGCGCCGCTCGATTTGCCGCGGCTCGGCGACGTGATCAACCGCACGCTGGCGACCCTGGGTTTGGGGACAGTGACGCTGAACCAACGTCGCGGGACGTATCGTTACCAAGTCGGCGGGGCCAATTACGAAATCCAGACGATCAAACTTGGCGGGAATCCACGCGCCGGGCTGGCCGCCGAAGCCGCGCGCCAATTGAATCTCCGGTTTGCGCATGACCAAAGCTTCCAGCCGTTTCGCTTCTTTGTCGCCGCCGGAATGGACTCTTTCTACCTGGGCTTGGTGTATTTCCATGCGGTAGCCGACGGCGAATCGGTGATCCACCTCTTGAAGAGTCTCGTGGACGCTTGCCTCGGCAGGGGAGAAGCGGCTGGGTTCGAGCTGTATCCCAGAAATCACGACGGCATTTTGTTTCGCGATCCGGGGTTGTTCGGAAGGAAACTGTTGGCCGTTCTGGCCCAGCTCCGCATCCTGCGCCGGGCGCGCCGGCTTCCGTGTCGCAACCCGCAAAACCTGGACAACGCCGTGGAGTTTTTTTCTCTCACACCGGATGAATTGCGGGCGTTACTTCAAGCGGCCAAAACCTGGGACGTTACGCTCAACGACTTGTTCCTCGCACTGCTGCTCAAGTGTTTTGCCCGGCTGCGGCCACAGGGACCGCCGAACTCCCGACGGACAAAGCTGGCCGCCGGCTGCATCGTCAATCTCAGAAAGGACCTCGGCGTTTCCCAACAGCGGGTCTTCGGGCTCTTCCTGGGTTCGTTCGTGGTGACGTGCGAACCCCGGGCGGAAATCTCGTTGCAGGACCTGGGGCGGGAAGTTCATGAACAGACCGCCCGCATCAAAGCGAACCGTCTTTCCGTCGGCACGCCACTGGAATTGCGTTTTGCGCGGAGCATACTCCAATTTTTTTCGCTTGAGCGGCGCAAGAAATTTTACCAGAAGAACTACCCCCTTTGGGGGGGGCTCACGAACATGAATCTGGATTCAATCTGGCAACCGCCGCCGGGCGGGCATCCACTGGAGTATCTCCGGGCAGTTTCAACCGGGCCGGCCACGCCGCTCGTGTTGTCCGTCACCACGGCTGGCGGGGGCGTGAGCCTCGGGTTGAGTTATCGGACCGCATGCTTTTCCGAGGCAGAAGTGGAACAGATGAAAATTTGCTTTGTTGAATCGGTCCGAAATTTGCGCACACCCGCATGAGAATCAGAATCAAAACGATTGGCCTCCTCACCCTCGGAGCCGGAATGTTTTTGTCCGGTTGCGGAACTTACACTCGTCACGGTTTGGATGCCGCGCGCGTTCAGGAGATCGAGACGACGATCCTCGCCCCGGCCCCCGCTCTGACCCCTGAGCGCGAGGACCAAATTCTGGCCTTGAACCCGGAGCACATCACCGAACGGGATGTGCGCGAGGTGCTCGCGGGAATGCCCGCGCCCCACTTCGTCAATATTCACGGGGGCATTGCGAAAGTGATTCCGCGGATGGTTTCCTTCTCCAAGTTCCTGATCGGGATGGGCTATCCGGGGCAGAGCATCACGAATCCTTCCGACGGAACGTACAGTTTCAGTTGTTATGAGAGCGCCGAAAAAATCGCCGGCGTGATGGCGTGGTACTATGAGCGCGATGGCTTGCGGCCGATGCTCACTGGGCACAGCCAGGGCGGAATGCAAGTGGTCAAGGTCTTGTACAAATTCGCCGGGCACTCACCCCTGCACGTCTGGAATCCGCTGACTTGGGAGAAGGAGAAGCGGTGCGTGATCACCGACCCGCTGACGGGGAAGGAGCGTCCGGTGGCGGGACTGCAAGTTTCTTTTGCGAGTGCCCTCGGAGCCGGTGGGCTGACCCGCATTCTGCCGAACCAATGGGACATCAACCTCGACTTGCGCAAGATCCCGGATTCGGTGATCGAGTTCATCGGCTTTTGCAAGCCCTACGATTTGCTGGGCGGTGATTACCTCGGCTACGGTTCCGCCAACCACTACGAAGCCACCGGCGAGGCGCTGGTGCGCAATGTCTGGCTGCCGAAGGAATACAAGCATGGCGAGATTCCGACCACCGACCACTTGCTCAAGAGCCAGCAGATCAAGGACTGGCTCAATGATTACCAACCGGCGGACCAAATCGTGAGTTATCCGGAATTGAACACGCAGTTCGATTCGGACAGTTCGCACATCCTCTGGGCGGCCGAAATGTGGTACGCCACCAAGAAACATTGGGTGCTCGAATTGCAACGGTCCATCCGCGCGCACCGCGTCTTGCGCCATGACCGCTGAAGAATTTTTTTTGCGGCGGGCGGTGGTCTCGGGTTTTGCGTTCCTCTATTGGGCGGGCGTGTGGGTTCAGGCGCGGCGCATTCGGAAACAAATCGGCCGCTCACCGAATCTGAAACCGCGTGGTCGGAAGGAAAAACTGCTCTGGTTGGGCTGGCTGGTGGTGATCGTGATCTGGATGACGCAATCGTGGCTCATCGCGAAAGTGCCCGGCGCGCACTTCATAGACGCACTGGTTTCGCGGCCCGCCCTGGTGGCCGGAGTCGCGCTGACGGTTGCGGGCTATGTCGCCACGCTCTGGTGCTACGCCGCGATGGGTGACGCCTGGCGGATCGGCATCAACGCCAAGGAAAAAAACACGCTGGTAAACCGCGGCCCTTATCGCTTCGTGCGCCACCCGATTTATCTTTTCCAGATCGTGATGCTGGCGGGCGGCGTGCTTTTGCTCCCGACGATCTGGTCCTTGGTCATTCTGTTGGTTCACCTGGCGTGCGTGTTGATCAAAGCCGTGGACGAGGAGACTTATCTGCTCTCCGTCCACGGCCAGGCCTACCGTAATTTCATGGAGCGGACAGGGCGGCTCTTGCCGAAAGTCTTCTGAAACAAATCACGAGGGAGCGTCCGCGCGCCGAGTTATCGTCGTTGGCCCTCAACGAAGAACCATCCAGGCGTTACTTCAAAGGTTCGATCTTGCCGTTGACGGTTACGAAGAACGCCGAGCCGCGTTCGGCCCGTTCGGCGGATTTGATAAGGTCGGGAAAACACTTGGTGAACTTGTTGGCTTGATCCCAAAACGACAGGTTGACCCATCCCGGTTTCAGAAAGAAAATCGTGTGCCCCGCCTGCTTTCAGGCCAGTACTTCGTGTGGGTTGCGGCTGATGCGGATGTCCGCCGTTACAATCACCAAGTCGGCTTCTTTGGCCAATGATTGCATCCACGCGACGTCTTCCGTGTTGCCTGGAAAGTCGTCCTTGAGGTGAACGACGCGGTGGCTCGGCTCGACCATCTGGTTTAAGCCGTGGGCCAGTTTGGGGGCAAGATGGTTGTCGAAGAAGAACTTCACGCGGCGAGCGATTGCTCGAACGCGACCGCTTCATGGACGGAAGCCGGCTGGATTTCAAACCACCTCGCGACTTCCTCTACCGAGCCATTCGCCGCCACGCTCCGGGAGAGCACCGAAGTCGGCACGCCGTCGCGAAAAACAATCGGCTGACCAAAACTTCTGCGGGGGTCGAGGGCCACCAGGTGAGTTTTGCCCTTGGGCCACCATCGAAGAGGGACTCTGCCGCCCTCAAACTCGACGTCTTTGAGAAACGGCTGGATCATTCGCTCGAACACGCGCTGAAGATCACGCATATCCCAAAGTGTGACTTCGTCATGTTTTCCACGTTCTTCCAGGAAGATGGTCTGACCATCCGTTGCGAACTGATTCGTGCAAAAAGGATGCGCTTGGCCCACCAGCTTCCGGGCCTGCTCGTGTACCTGGCGAAGAGTTTTCCAGCCCACACCCGCAGTGATAAAAGCATCAACACAACGAATTTCAAGCAGGTCGAGAAATCCCAGTGCCAGCGCATGATCAATCAAATCAAGCTGGGTGTTCCAAACGGCAGGGGAGCGATGTCGTCCGTGTTTGACTTTAAATTCGTATCCCCTCACCCATCGCCGAATACGCCAAGGGGTAACCCCGGTCAGACGCGACGCCTCCGGCACCGTGTAGATTCCTGTTTGGAGCAGGGTCGTTGTCATGGTGGATCGCTTTCTACCGACGCAACTTAGTCGCTCCCCGTCAAGGGTTGCAAATGAAAAGGCGCTTTCGTTCTCGCCGGGGAATGGGACGCAAATCCTCCGGCTTGAACTTCGTCCCCCGCACCGCTATAAAGCCCGCCGCCTTCTTCCGAATCGGCGGAGGCCTGAATCCATGAGCGAACCACTGGCAGGAAAAGTTGCCTTCGTTACCGGCGGCGCCCGCGGCATCGGCCGCGCCATCGCGCTGAAGCTGGCCGCCGCTGGCTGCGATGTGGCCATCGCCTACCACAACAGCCACGAGGAAGCCGACGCGGTGTGCAACGCCATCCGCAAATTGGGCCGGCGCGCCCTGGCTCTACAGACGGACGTAAGCGATGCCGCGAGCGTTGGCGAAGCCTTCACCGAGTTTCGCAAGCAATTCGACCGCGTGGACATCGTTATCAGCAACGCCGCCATCGGCGTGCTGCGGCCCGCGCTCGAAATGAACGTCAAGCATTGGCGGCGCTGCCTGGAGACGAACGCGCTCGCGCTGAACACGCTAGCACAAAACGCCGTGCCGCTGATGCGCGAGGGCGGTTGTCTCATCGGCATTTCCAGTCTCGGCTCGACGCGCGCCGTTCCAAATTACTCGTTCATCGGCGCGTCCAAGGCGGCGCTCGAATCGCTCGCGCGCGGCCTGGCTTTGGAACTCGGGCACACGAAAAAGATCCGGGTCAACATCGTGAGTGCCGGCGTCGTGGACACGGACGCGCTGAAATTTTTCCCAAATCGCGAGCAACTGCTCGCCGAATACGCCCGGCGCACGCCTCTCGGCCCAACCCTCACGCCGGAGCAGGTGGCCGGCGCCGTTTACTTGCTCTGCCTGCCGGAAGCCGCCATGATCACCGGCCACACTTTAATGGTGGACGGCGGCTATTGCATTTCCGGATGAACAACCCATCGCTCAGTGACAGCGGCTTGGCCGAAAAAGTCGCCCTCGTGACCGGCGGCAGCGGGGGAATTGGACGAGCCATCGTTCAAATCCTGGCCGCTGCGGGCATGGACGTGGTATTCACTTTTCGCGGCAACGCCGCCGCGGCGGCGGAAATCGCGATGGCAAGTCCAGGCGCGAAAATTTCCTCGGCGGCGGTGGACATCCGCGATTCCGCCGCATGCGCCAGTTTGGCGGAAAAAGTTTTTGATCGCACCGGCCGGATTGACCTGCTCGTCAATAACGCCGGCGTCATTCGCGACAATCCGCTCACGGCGCTGGAAGACGACGACGTGCGCGTGGTGCTGGAGACCAATGTGAATGGCACTTTCAACATGACGCGCGCGGTGCTGCCCTACATGATCTCGAAGCGGCGCGGGAAAATTGTCAATCTCAGTTCGGTTTCGGGCGAGAAGGGCGGCCGCGGGCAGACGAATTACGCCGCGAGCAAGGGTGCGATCAACGCCTTCACCCGCTCGCTCGCCGTCGAAGTTGCGCCCCGCGGTATCACCGTGAACGCGGTCGCGCCCGGCGTCATCGAGACTGAAATGTCGCGCGCGGTGCGCGAACTGGCCGGCGACCAGATCAATTCGCGCATCCTGTTGCGGCGCGTCGGCCAGCCCCAGGAAGTGGCGCACGCGGTCTGGTTTTTGAGTTCGCGTTATGCGGACTACATCACGGGGCAGGTGCTGCACGTGGACGGCGGATTCAAAATGGAATGAGAACCAAGTGTCAGGTATCAAGTGCCAGGTGTCAGGTGAACGACGCCTGGTGGACGCTTGAGGCCTGACACGTGACACCTGACACTATGACTAACATCACCACAGAAGAAATCATGGCGATTTTTCCCAAGGTGGCGGACACCATGGCGGACGCACTCGCGTGTGACCTTGAAAAAGTCAAACTGGATGCCTCCCTCATTGACGACCTGGGCGCCGAGTCCATTGATTTCCTCGACATCATTTTCCGACTGGAGCGCGCCTTCAAAGTGAAGATTCCGCGGGGCAAAATCGTGGAGGAAGCGCGCGGCGAACTTTCCGAATCCGAGTTCGAAACAGGGGGCATCGTTTCTGACGCGGGCCTCGCGCGGTTGAAAATATTTATGAATGAAGTCCCGGCGGATCGTTTCAAGTCGCCGTTGAAGTCGGCGGAAATTCCGCGGCTCTTCACCGTTGAAACGTTTTGCAAGATGGTCATCCGCCAGCAGAAAGCCGCGGCCGCCGCCGTGCCGCCGGCGTGAGCCCGTCTCTTCACTTTCGCGCCTACACGTTTGTTGACCGCATCACCGCGGTGCAACCGGGCGTCCGGGCCCGCGGCACTTACGCGATTCCCACCGCGCTCACGGAATTCTCCCCTTCACTTGTGGCGGAAGCCACCGGGCAACTCGCGGCGTGGTCGGCGCTCGCCGCGGTGGATTTCAAATCGCGGCCCGTCGCCGGCATCGCCGGACTCGTGGAAATGCTCGGGCCCGTGCGCCCCGGTGATACGCTCGAACTCGCCGCTGAAATCAAAAGCGTAGACGCGGACGCCATCGCCTACGGCGGCACGGCCAGCGTCAACGGATCGCCCGTGCTCCGGCTGCATCATTGCGTCGGCCCCATGCTGCCGGTGGAAGATTTCGATGACCCGCAGGCATTGCGCGATCACTACGCGCTGCTTTGCGGCGCGGGGGCCGCGCCCGGTGGATTCGGCGGCGTGCCGGATTTGGATTACGAGCGCACAGGCGGCGAGCCGGGAAAATTCATTCGCGCGAACTTGCAAGTCCCGATCGGGTCGCCGTTCTTCAGCGATCATTTTCCGCGCAAGCCGGTGTTCCCCGGCACGTTGTTGATGCGTTCCAAGCTCCAACTCGTCACCGCCCTGACCGCGGAAATTCCACGGCCACCTCACGCCTGTGTATGGACCTTGAAATGCGTCACCGGCATGAAGCTGCGCGCGTTCATCGAGCCCGGTGAATTGCTCGAACTGGAAGCGAAGCTGATCATGATCGAAGGCGAGCACGCGACAATCTCCGTTGCATCCCGGCGAGGCAAACGTCTGGCCGGCACGGCTACGTTTTTGCTCGCGGCGTGAAATGGAGAATCGCTCGGCGTCGCAACAAATCTGGTCACAAATTCATGCGCCCGGTTCCGCTTTTCAGAGTCGTCTTTCATCATTCATGATAGGGTTGAAGTTCCAAAAAGTTGAAGGCCTGCTCCTGCCCGACCGGTCCTCCCGGTTCCTGCTCGCCCGCCCAATCGGAAACTATCAACTTTGCGGTGCGGAATTTAGCCCGGAAGACTTTCCAATAATAGGTAATGCAAACAGGAATCTTGGGCTCCGGGTTGGAGGCGTACACTTCAGTGAAGGACCGGTTCGGATCAATTTCAACACCTTCGATCACCACCGTCCCACGGGATCGAATTTCTTCAATCTTCTTGGCCTTTGGATTCACCAAATCATCGTAATCGCAGGAAAACATCTTCATCGAATAAAGCCGGCCCGGTTCCAGGTCCTTGATGGTCTGTGAGAACGTGTTCGGTCCCTGCGCGCTTCTTTTCATCCAGAGAAATGTGTCGCCGATATGTTCGGGATCGGCCGGCCGGCCCAGTCCCATGAACCGTCCCTCGATCCGTCCGTAGCGCGGAAAGCTTTTGGCGGCGATCGCGCCCGCTTCGGCAGGATGCAACGTCCAACCTTCGGTCCCTTTCTCGAAATCCGCATTTTGCAGGTGGGTGAGAAAGAGCGGATCCCTCGTCAGCATTGAGGTTTTGCCCTCAATGGCATAATGCCGGTAAAGCTTCCCTACGAAGCGGACCGTTTCTTCATCAGCCAACGACGTTGTCCACCATTCCAAACCAGCCAGGCCCGCCAGCATCGGGTGATTGGCGACGACATTCATCTGCTGGTCCATCCAGACGTGGTAATCCACGTTAGGTTGTTTGTTGATACCGCCCGGGGGCATGGAAAAGAGGCCAAACGCCATCACCATCTGCCGTTTGACCCCCGGTTCTTTAGCTTCCCAGTCGGCGATACCATCAATGAAGGTCTGCAACGCGTTCTTGGAACCCTGCTCGCTGGACATTTCATGCAGGTAACGTTCGAGCGCGATGCGATAGCCACAGTTCACCACCGTTCGGATGAAATTCGTGCCGATGATCTCCTGGTTCAGTTTTTTCCCACTGCCGCCCACGTAGGCGTAGAGCATCTTGTTTTTGAACCGGTCGTCAGCGCGGATTCTTTTGAGGGCTTCCTCGTATGTTTCGTACTCTTGCCGTTCCCGCTCCATTCGCGCACGGCGCTCGTCCGTCAGCTCGGCCCATTCGACAACCGGCCGGTTGACAATGAATTCGTTGATGATGATTCCGTCCAGGAATGGGGACTTCTCGTAGAAACTGTTCCAGTAAGTCGCATGATCTTCAGCCGTTTTGGCCTGGGAGTTTATTCCAACCTCCGCGAAGAACCTTTTCCCCTGGTGGTGCCAATCATCAATCACCGCCTCGGGAAGCTTGATTCCGTTGGGAACGATCAGCGTGGTGACGTTCGGCAAAATATCCGCTTTGAAAAAGTCCAGGTCGTATGAGCCATAAGATTTAATCTGCGGATTGAAGCCCAACCCGCAGTGGATCAGTTCCGGAATGGCCTTCACCGCCAGCTTTTCCACCGTGATTTTACCCTGACATTCCACCCGGATCGTGTGTTTCCCTTTGGTCACAAAACGCACCGCCTCACCCCACGGACCCTCCCCGGCGCCATGAACCATCACCGTTTCGCCTCCCAATTCCTGGTCCAGAATGACCCGAATCGTTCCCGCTCCCTTACAGTCTGAAGAAATGAAAATCCAGCCGCCGCTCGGGTGAGTGAACGCGACCGGTTTGCGGGATCCCGACAAGGAAGACACTTCGAGCAGCACCGAAACGAGGTTGTTCAATTTCCTTTCCCCCGAAAAAAGAATCCTGGCCACCGCGGTTTCCTGCCATCCACAGACGAGAATGAGAAACCAGGCCAGGAGTCTTGCGTTCATCGTGAATCGAAGCGCTATTTCTTCGGCGCGCGGAGGGCGGTCTCTATCAGTTTCAAATCGGCCTCAGCAATTTTGGGCGCGGCCCGCTTCATCATCGTGAGAAACCAATCAATTTCCTCGGGCCCGGCCGGATAGCCGATATTTCCGCCGGCCGGACCGTTATTGGCGGACATCTTGGAATTCACGATCATCTGGCCTTTGAGATCCAGGAACGCCGAGAAGGGCAATCCTTCCGGGCCGCCGATCTTTTTGAGCCATGCGTCCGCGCCCGCGTTCTCCAGCGCCTTGTTCTTGTCGTTCTCCTGCACGACGAGTTTGACGGGCACGAAATACTTTTCGAACACGGGTTTGATGTCGGCGCGCTCCAGAAAAGCGTCCAGCCGTTTGCACCAGCCGCACCACGAGGCGCCAAAGTGGACGTAGATGGACTTCTTCTCCGCGGTCGCTTTGGTCCTGGCTTGGGCGATCAAATCGTTGGCACTCGTCGGCGCGGCCGGAACGGCGGTGATGGAGAACAGGAGCAGCAGCGAAGTCAGAATTGTTTTCATGGTGCAAATAATACCGCGCCGGAATTTTGGTTGGAAGTGGAATCAACGGGCAGCCCCTCGTAATCCGTGAAACTGGTGAAGGCGTCAGACAAACGGCAGAACTACGACCGGATTGCCGGCCAATTCTCCCTCTCCCCGCGGAAGGGAAGGCCGGGGAGGGGGAATCACCGGGCCGCCATTCATAAAATCCACGTTCGGCGCCGCCGGCCAACCCCGCACCATGACCCTCTCCCCTTCCAACTCGCCGCGCTGTCGCTCTGTCGCAGCGGGAGGGGAGAGGGAAGCGGCCGCGAAAATGCGACCGCTCTGAGCTTTCCCAGAGTTCATTCGGATATATTTTTTTGCGGTTTGTGTTTTAGAGGAAGCACGTTAAGATGCGCCCGCAACTTGCCCCAGCCGCGATGAAAACTGTTTTGATCATTGACGATGATGCGCATTTTCGCCAGCTCACGGCCGAGTCCCTGCAGGCTCACGGCTGGCGCACCCTGGAAGCCGGCGGCGGCCAGGCGGGCCTGGAGGATGTCCGCAAATACCGGCCCGAAGTGGTGCTTTGCGACTTGCTCATGCCCCGCGGCAACGGCTTTCAAGTGTGCCGTGGCATCCGCGCGGATCCCACCTTGCGGCACACCAAAATCGTCATCACCTCGGGCCGCGATTTCGAGGCCGACCGCGTTTCCGCGCGCGATGCGGGAGCGGACGAATACCTGACCAAGCCCTTTCAATCGCAGGAATTGGTCGCGGTGCTCGATCGGTTGGGCACCGACGTTTCCAGAGGGGCGCGCAGAACTCTCGCCGCCGCCGGCGCCAACTCCGCGCCCACGCGCGTGAAATTCTGGGGCGTCCGGGGTTCGATTCCTTCGCCCGGTCCGGAGACGGTGCATTTTGGCGGCAACACTTCGTGTATTGAGATCCGCACGGGCGGAGAAATCATTATCCTCGACGCCGGGACGGGTTTGCGCCCCCTCGGCCGCGAACTGGTGGAGGAGTTTGGCGACCAGCCGTTCAACCTCACCTTGTTGCTCACGCATACGCATTGGGATCACATCCAGGGGTTGCCATTTTTCCGGCCCGTCTATCAGCCGCAATGTCACCTGCGCATCCTCGGTTACGAAGGCGCGCGCAAGAGCCTGGTCAATGTCCTCTCCAGCCAGATGGAAAGTCCTTATTTCCCCGTGCTCTTCGATGAACTGCCGGGGAACATTCAAATCGAGGAACTCAAGGACCTCGAGTTTCAGGTCGGCCCAGTGAACGTGAAGGCCCGGTTCGCGAATCATCCCGGCATCTGCGTCGGCTACCGCATTTTCACCGATCACGGCTCGGTGGCATTTTTCCCCGACAACGAGCCGCACAGCCGCCAGCACAAACCGTTGCTCGCGACGCCCGACGATACCCGGGCCGCGGCCGATTATGCGAAGGAACAAGAGGAACGCACCGCCGGCTTTCTGCGCGGCACCGAGGTCTTGATCCTTGATTCGCAATACGACGCCGAAGAATACCAAAGCCATGTCGGCTGGGGCCATGGCTGTGTGGATTACGCCGTCACGCTCGCGTTGAAAGCGGAAGTCAAAAAACTCTTTCTCTTCCATCATGACCCCGAACACGACGACGCCAGGATTGAAGCCATGCTGGCGCACGCACGCAAACTCGTGGCCGACGCCGGAGCGACCCTGGCCGTGGAGGCCGCCCGTGAGGGTGTCATTGTCGAACTTGCCGCGGCCGCCCAACGAACCGAGGATTGATTTATGCAAATCCAACCAATGACCATGAACCGAAGAAAGTTCCTCCGCTGGGGCACGGCGCTCGCCGCCGGTGCGCCGCTTGCCTGGCGACTTGGCGAGGACAAACTGTCTGGCGCCGAGGCGAGCCAGACGATTTCCAACTCACTCCGTGCCAATGCGCGCGTCGCCATCGTCCGCTGCCCAACCTACGGCCCCGCCGTCCGTCCGGCGCTCGCGCAATGCTTCGACTGGCTCGGCGGTATCGGCGCGCTGGTCAAAAACAAAACCGTCACCATCAAACTCAACCTCACGGGCACGGACTTCAGCGAGTTTCTCGGCCGGCCGGTGGGCGAAACGTTTATGACGCACTACGACACGGCGCAGGCCCTCATCGCGCTGCTGGTCGAGGCGGGTGCCAAACGGGTTCGCCTGGTCGAGTCCACGCAGAGCAAGTCCCCGCTGCAAGGTTCGCTCGTTTTCGCCCGTTGGGACGTGAAAGCGCTCGAATCCCTGGGCCAGCTCGAGTTCGAGAACACGCGCAATCTCGGCGCGGGCGCGCGTTACGCCCATACGAAAGTACCCTTCGGCGGCTATATGTTTTCCGCGCTCGACCTCAACCACGCCTACGAAGACACGGATGTGATGGTGTCGCTGGCCAAAATGAAGAACCACATCACTGCCGGCGTGACGCTCTCGATGAAAAATCTTTTTGGCATCACGCCCAACTCGCTCTATGGCGACGAAGCCGGCAGCGAAGACGCCACCGCCGGACGCGGCCCGATTCACTGCCCGCGCGGTTTCGAGAAAATCAAACTGCCCGGGCTGAAGGACGGCATTACGTCCATCGAACCGACCTGGCGCGTGCCTCGCACCGTCGTGGATGTTTGTGCGGCGCGGCCGATTCATCTCGCGATCATTGATGGCATCACGACGATGAACGGGGGCGAGGGTCCCTGGTGCCGGGACGCCGCGGAGATCAAATTCATGTCGCCGGGCGTTTTGATCGCAGGTCTGAATCCGGTCTCGACCGATGCCGTGGCCACGGCCGTGATGGGCTATGCGGATCCGCGCGCGTTGAAGGGCAAGAAGCCGTTTGCCTTTTGCGACAATCATCTGCTGATGGCAGAGCAAGCCGGTTTGGGGATCGCGGAACTGGCGCAGATTGACGTGCGCGGCGAGCCGATTGAAAAGGTGAAATGTAATTTCGGCTGAGCCGGCGCGCGTTCACGCCGCCTCACCACAGAGCGGGAGGCGAAGTCACTGGCGAACCGGCGCGGCGTTCGTTGGGAACTGCGCAGTGATTCATGGTCCGTCGGGGCCGATGCCATAGCGAAAATTCTGCGAGCCGCGAACGGCGGGAAAGACAAGCCCGAACTTACCCAGGGCAGTGCGGGCAGCAACTGCGAGTTCAAACCGGTCCTCCTGGAGCGCATTCGTCAGCGCAGGCACACTCAACTCTGGCCGCAACTGGAGTTCACCCAGCGCGCGAGCGGCCATCGCCGCGAAGTTTTCGTCAGGGTCCTTCAGACATTCGATCAACCGTGGAATGGCGGGCATGGCATTGGTCCCAGAGTGCGCGACCCCTAAGATTGCCTGCGACCGAACGAAAGGTCTGGGGTGGTTGAGCAAGTCCAAGATAAACGGTAGCGCTTGCGGTCCGAACAAGGTCAGCACGTTGGCGGCGCGATCAGCACTCACACCTCGAGAGGTATCCCTGGCCAGCCGCGCCAATTGCGGAATGGCTGGGCTGGCGCGACGGCCCAGGATTCGGAACGCATCGAAGGCGCCTTCGGCCAGACGTTGAGCACGATCTTCCTGAAAACGCTCTGGAATCCACTGCGGTCCCTTCAAAACAAGAAAATCAACGAGCTTGGTCTTCCAAGCCGGTGGCTCGTAAGCGATCCAATTGAGCAAATACGGCAGGCAGTTGGTGTCCATCCGGCGGATGGCTTCTTCGTAGTGAGGTTGGTCCCTGACCGCGTCGTCAGAATCGTTGTTTTGCAGGATAATCCAATAAGCCAAGGACTTTCCCAGATGGCTCGGCTGAGGATCGGACCAAGCGAACCAGATGGCCCCGACGACCAGCACTCCGGCCAGAACCGCGAACGTCCATTTCCTGCGCTTCGGCATGGCAAGAGCAATATGGAGAATCCAAGTGAAGGCGCAACCGGCAAACGACCCAACCTTCACGGCGGAGGCGGAAGGTGGTAGGCGCTGAGGGATTCGAACCCCCGACCAACAGCGTGTAAAGCTGCTGCGCTACCACTGCGCTAAGCGCCCGACCGGAGGCACCCTAACAAGTCTGGACATGGCCAACAAGTCCTCATCATTGGCCGCGGGCGTATTGCGTATTGCGTCCAGTAGCAAGGGGTGTCCTTAGACACTTGACGCAATACGCAACACGCAACACGCAACACGCGCCCCTTCACTCCTCCCCGCCAAATCCCTGCTGCCGCAACGCTTCGAACAAGACCAGCGCCGCGCAATTGGATAAGTTCAGCGAGCGCGATTGCGCGTTGAACATCGGGATGCGCAGCCAGCGCTCGCGGTTTTGCCTCAAAAGTTGGGGCGGCAAACCCGCCGTTTCGCGGCCGAACACGAGGTAATCAGGCGGCTCGAATTTCACTTCGGTGTAGAGTCGCGGCCCGCCGGATTCGATGAACCACACCCGTGCAGTCGAGGCGAGAGATTGCGCGAATGCGCTCCAGTTCGCCCAGCGATGCCATTCGACATGCCGCCAGTAATCCATGCCGGCGCGTTTGAGTTGCGCGTCGTCGAGCTTGAAACCAAACGGCTCGATGAGATGGAGGGCCGTCTTCGTGGCGGCGCAAAGCCGCGCGACGTTGCCGGTATTCGGCGGAATCTCAGGTTCGACCAGGACGATGTGCATCGGTCAGGAAGTATTCAGTATTCAGTGTTCAACGGAGTGAGTTCGGACTTCGCAATCGCTTAGAGCGTATTTGAAAAGCCCGTTCGGCAACACGGAGCCAGGAAACTTCGTGAACCCACAGGCAAAGATGCCTGTGCTAACGCGTAGCGCGGGCATCCTTGCCCGCGGATTCTGGCGGCATCCTTGCCGCCAGTTTGGAGTTCTTAAACCGGCTCTTAAACACCCATTATTGAACCCTGAAAATGGTTCACACGCGTTTGGCATAAAACACCCGCCACAGCACCAACCCTTGCGCCGGTGCGGTCATGCCAGCGACGCGCCGGTCACGTTTGCTTAGCATGGCCTTGATTTCCGCCGGCGGAAATTTGCCCTGGCCGATTTGCACCAGCGTGCCGACGATGCCGCGGCACATCTTGTAAAGAAACCCATCGCCTTCGATGGTGAAGGTCAGGAGCGAACCGTTTCGTTTCACATCGCAACGCGTCAAGGCCCGGACCGTGCTGGCCTTCGCGTAACCCTGATTGGCCGAGAAGGACTGGAAATCATGCCGGCCCACGAACAATGGCGCGGCGGCGCGCATACTTTTGAGATTCAGCGGCCGCGGCACATGCCAGGCGGTGGTGCGCAGTAACGGGTTCATCGCCGTGTCGTTCCACACGAAATAGCGATACTGTTTCCCCCGCGCCTGAAAACGGGCGTGGAAGGCTTCCGGCGCGCGCCCGGCCGCCATCACGCGCACGTCGGCCGGCAACTGCGAATTGAGCGCAAGCACGAGCCGGTGCGCGGACAGCTTGCATTCGGCGTGCGGGGCCTCAAAGTGCGCCACCATTCCGAGCGCATGGACGCCGGTGTCAGTGCGGCTGGAACTGTGGACGCGCGGCGCGCTCGGGAAAAACTTCGCCAGCGCCGCCTCGATTTTTTCCTGCACGCCCGTGCCGGTTTTCTGCACCTGCCAGCCGGCGTAAGCGGTGCCGTCGTAGGCGATGGTGAGTTTGAATTTTAGTGTCGCCATGCTTGACGTTCAGGAGGTGCGTGTTCCGTTTTGCGTGTTGCGTCAAGTAGCAGGCGGCGTCCCCGGCCACTTGACGCAACACGCAACACGCAACACGCTTCACCCCCTTCCATCCAGATAACTCTGCAACAAAATCGCCGCCGCCGTCTTGTCCACCTTTTGCTTGCGCTGATCCCGCCGCACGCCGCCCTGGATCAAATAGCGATTCGCCTGTTTCGACGTGAGCCGCTCGTCCCAGGTTCTGATCGGCACGCTCACCTCGGTTTTCAACCGGGCCACGAACTCCTGCACCTTGAGCGCCGCCGGGCCGTAACTCCCATCCATGTTACGCGGCAGGCCGATCAGGATGGATTCGACCTCCTGGTCGCGGAGAATCTCCCGGAAGCGCGCGAGAAAATCCGCGAACGGCTCAGCGGGGATATACTCCAGCGGCTGGGCGATGATTTTCAATTCATCGCTCACCGCGACGCCGACGCGTCGGGTTCCATGGTCCAGGGCGAGAATGCGCATCAAGATTTTTCCGGTTGCTGTATTGGTGCGGGAACGCTACCAGACGCACATGCCCGGCCCAAGCAAATGTGGGCGAGGGCAGCCCAAATGGGCGATTTATCGGGGACGCCGCGGGTGGGCCCGCGGCCTACCAAAGAATTTTCTCGCCGCCAAAACGATTTGGGCGAAAATCGGTTCCGCTTGAACAAGCGTCTGCGCATTGCAATCGTTTTCCTGCTGGTGGCCGTGCTCGGCTTCGCGGCATGGTTCAAGTTTCATTCGAGCGAACCGGAGTATCAGGGCAAGAAACTGGGCGCGTGGCTTTGGGAACTGGAAGTTTCGCCCGACACCATCTCACCCGCCTGGAAAGAGTCCGTCCACGCCATCCGCGCCATGGGCACCAATGCGCTGCCGTGGCTGCTCGCGCGGCTGCCGGCCCGGGACTCGCGCATGAAAGTTCAGACCGTGGGTTGGGTGCAGGATACGCTCGGCCTGGACCTGGAGGATTCGCTAGCGGAGGTGCAACGGCGACGGGCCATCGCCGGCTTCCACGTCCTGGGCCGCGCCGCCGAGCCAGCGATCCCGCAACTCACGGCCTTCCTGTCCACGACCGACATGGACACCGCTGCCAGCGCCTTGACGGCACTCGCCGGAATCGGTGGCCCGCGAACGATCGCCCCGCTGCTCGCCGCCCTGACGAACGGCAATCCCGTCGTCAACATTCCAGCGGCGGCGACGCTGGGTTCGTTACGCAGCCGGGCGCGCGCGGCCGGACCCGCGTTGTTGGCGGCGCTGGCCAACGGCAACGCAGCCATGCGCGCCACCGCCGCCCGGGCGCTGGGGGAAATCGGGATGGACCCGGAACGGACCGTGCCCGCATTGTCTCGCGCCTTGTCTGACACCAATCGCCAGGTGCGCTTTGCCGCCGCGGTGGCGTTAAGTCAGTTTGGGACGCAGGCGGAATCCGCGCTGCCGGCGATCCGCGCGTTGCCTGCGGAGGGAGAAGAGTTCGCGCGTCGCGCCCTCACGCGGGCCGCAATCCGCATTCAGTGCGAGCTGCGCGACGGCGGGATTGTTCGCGGTTCGACCGAGCACAAACGAATCGCGCTGGTCTTCACCGGCCATGAATACGCCGAGGGCGGCGAGATCATCCTGAACGAACTCGCGAAACACGAGGCGCGCGCATCGTTCTTTTTTACGGGTGCATTTCTCGCCAACAGCAATTTTGTTCCCCTCGTCAACCGGACTATTGACGAAGGGCATTACGTCGGCCCGCATTCCGACCAGCATCTGCTTTATTGTTCCTGGGGCGGCTCCCGCCGCACGCTGGTGAGCGAGGAGGAATTCATGCAGGACCTGCTCGCGAATGCCGCCCGGATTCCCAGCCGCCGTCCGGAAGAACGGCGTTTCAACCGCTATTTCCTTCCTGCCTTCGAGCATTACAACCGCGAGATTTTCGACTGGTCGCGCAAACTGCGGTGGACGCTCGTCAACTACACGCCCGGCACCCGTTCGAACGCGGATTACATGGGCGAGGCAGATACAAATTTCGTTTCGTCGCAGGCGATTTTCGACAGTATCAGGCAGCGCGAGCACGAAGATCCGCATGGATTGAACGGATTCCTTTTGCTGCTGCACGTCGGCAGCGGGCCGGCACGCGCGGACAAGTTCCACCATCGTTTTGGTGAATTGCTCGATTACCTCGCCGGGCAAGGCTACGAGTTTGTCGGCGTGGACCAGTTGCTGGGGCCGCGAATGGAAAGACCCGGCCCGGGATCCGAATTTCGTCCAAGTGGGAGACGTTAGCCCGGCGATTCATGGGTTGGCTGGCCGGGTTGCTTCTGCCACGACCCAAAAGGGGGCGGCAGAAATTTTTTCCTCGCCGTGCCGCGCCGGACGGACACCATCGCGCCATTGTGAACAAGCGACGACGCATCGCGTGGGTGGTTTTGCTGCCGGGCCTGCTCGCCCTCGGAGCTTGGTTCATGTTCCCTTCGCACGAGCCGGATTACCAGGGCAGGAAGCTGAGCGAGTGGCTGCCGAATTCCCGACAACGTGAGGTGCGGGCTGACTGGGATGGGAGATCGGCGGCCGTGGCTTTGAAAGACATGGGTGCGAAAGCCATTCCTTATCTTTTGGAGGGAATTCAGGCGGAGGACATGCCGCAAAAACAAAAGGTGGCGAATCTGTTGGACGAGTACCTCGACTGGCATCTGAAGGTGACCCCCGCCAGCGAGCTGCATGAAAGCGCGACGATGGGATTTTTTTTGCTGGGTCATTTGGGAGAGCCAGCTATTCCTGCGCTTGCACGAGCGATCACGAGCAAAAATCCCGAGATCGCTTCAAGTGCGGCGTTGGCTTTATGGGGGATCGGCAGCACCAACGGCGTGCGCGTCCTCATCCAAACCTTGACCAACTCAGGTGTGGCGCTTCAGCAGCAGGCAGCTTCTTTGCTTGCGCGCATGGGTAGCAAAGCTGGCGAGGCAGTGCCGATTCTCTTGACCAAGTTGGAAGAAAACGATGTCAGCGTCCGGAGGATGGCGATATTCGCGCTTGGCAGCATCGGGGGCGAATCTCGCATCGTGGTTGAGCGGTTAAACCGGAAGTTGTCTGATGACAGCGCGGAAGTGCGCGCGTCGGCTGCCGGCTGGTTGGCAACTTTCGGCACCGAAGGCGTCCTTGCGTTGGCCGGATTGCAGAAGGCACAACGAGATCCGGACGTCACAGTGCGCAAAACGGCAGCCCGAGCGTTAATCGGAATTCAGTGCGAAATGCATGATCGCGGAATTGTGCGTGGGCCGAAGGGGGAACGGAGAATCGCCCTCTCTTTCACCGGACACGAATTCGCCGAAGGCGGCGAAACGATCCTGAATGAATTGGAAAAACATCAAGCCAAGGCTTCTTTCTTCCTCACTGGTGATTTTATCGCCAACCCGCGACTTGCTCCTTTGATTCACCGGATGACGAATGACAGCCATTACCTTGGTCCCCACTCGGACAAGCATTTGATTTACTGCGACTCGAGCGACTGGAACAAAACCCTCGTCTCGCGCGCCGACTTCTGGTTCGACCTCAAGGCGAACTTAGAGCGCCTTGGCGTGGAGGTGAAGTGGCCTGTCTATTTCCTACCGCCTTACGCGCATTACAACCGTGAGATCGCCGACTGGAGCAGGAGCGTCGGCCTCACCCTCATCAATTTCACACCCGGCACGCGATCCAACGCAGATGGCACAGGTGAAGCGGACAAGGATTTCGTTCCGTCGCAGGCAATCTTCGACAGCATCGTGAGGAAAGAACGAGAAGATCCGCACGGGTTGAACGGGTTCATTCTCTGGCTGCACCTCGGCAGTGGGCCGGGCCGAGCGGACAAATTCCACAACCGCTTCGGCGAATTGCTCGACCACCTCTCGGCCAAAGGCTACCAATTCGTCCGCGTGGACGAGTTGCTCCATCCCAAACTTGAAACCGCGCCAAATGAAAAGACCGAAACGGAATGGAAATAGGAACCCGGGAATTCAGGAACTCTATTCCGGCTCTCTTGAGTTCCTCCTGCCCATCTTGTTTTCGTGCTCTGTCGCATGATTGAACTCTGGCAACTACCGCTGCTCTTTGCGACCGGCCTGGTCGCAGGCTTCGTGGATTCCATCGCGGGCGGCGGCGGGTTGATCGCGCTGCCAGTGCTGCTGAGTTGCGGCCTCGAACCGCGCCACGCGATGGGCACCAGCAAATTGCAGGCGTCCTTCGGCTCGGGCAGCGCGGCCTGGCATTACGCGCGGGCGGGGACCGTGGACCTCAAGGACTGCTGGCGCGGATTCGGGCTGGCCATGCTCGGTGGCGCGCTCGGCACGCTGGCGGTGCAACAGCTCGATCCTTCATTTCTTCGCCGCGCCATTCCAGTATTGCTCGGAGCGGTGGCGATTTATTCCTTGCTGCAGCCGGAACTCGGAGCGGCAGATCGGCCGCCCCACCTCCCGCGCGCCGCGTTCGAGCTGATCTTCGTTTTCGGTATCGCGCTCTATGACGGCTTCTTCGGCCCGGGCGCCGGCACGTTTTGGACGATGGCGTTTGTGCTGGTGCTGGGCTTCAACCTGACGCGCGCGACGGGTTACACCAAGGTCATGAACTTCGCGAGCAACCTCGCGTCGCTTGCGTTTTTTCTGCGCGCGGGCCAGGTGCATTTTGATGCCGGGCTGGCGATGGGCGCGGGCCAGTTGCTTGGAGCGCGGCTCGGCGCGCGCATGGTCGTCAAGCGCGGCACAAAATTCATCCGGCCGATTTTTATCTCCGTCGTGCTGGCGCTCACCGCAAAACTGCTTTACGACGCCTACTTCAAACCGTAGGGTAGCGACATTCTCCTATGAAACAAAAGTAGGTGCGCAACAGAAGGAAGCAATACGACACCTGACCATCCACCACTATCATGAAACTCCTAAAAAAATCCTGATCGTCGTCGGGGTGCTGCTCCTTGTCCTGATCATCGTCTCTCAATTCCTGCCGTCCACGTATCACGTTGAACGCAGCGTGGTGATCGCGGCCAAGGCGGATGCGGTTCATCCGTGGGTCAACAATCTCAAGAGATGGCCGGAGTGGTCGGCGTGGACTGCGGCGAAAGACCCCACGCTCGTTTACCAATATGAAGGGCCGGAGGAAGGCGTGGGCGCGATCAGCAAATGGGACGCGAAGAAAATGGGCGAGGGTTCGATGAAGCTCACCGCGTCGGAGCCGGGCAAGCTCGTGAAGTTCGACTTGAGCTTCGACCACGGGAAATACTTGTCCACCGGCACGTTTGCCTTCGAGCCGGAGGGTGACGGCACGAAAGTTACCTGGAGCATGGACGGCAACGTGAGCCGCAACCCTATGGACCGTTACTTCAGCCTGCTCATGGATTCAATGGTGGGAAAAGATTTCGAAGAGGGTCTGGGCAATTTGAAGAAGAAGGCGGAGGGCCTGTAGTGAAACGGGGCTGAAAGCGGGTTGCGAAACTGAATATGGCCGCCCGCCCGATGGGCTTTCGCCGCCGGCAAGACCGTAGCCGGGTTTCGGAGGATTTGACGCGCAACCGGCCAGCAGCTAACAGTTGCGTCATGAAACGCGCCCTTGCAACCTTTTCCGCCCTGATCGTGCTGCTGCTCACCTTGACTTCGTGTTCGAGTGTTTACTACAGCGCCTATGAGAAATTCGGCGTTTACAAGCGGGACTTGTTGAAGAAGCGCGTGGTCGCCGCCCGCGACGAGCAAAAGGAAGCCAGTGTGGAATTCAAGGACGCGCTGACGCGGCTGAAGGAGATCACCCAGTTCGACGGCGGCAAACTCGAAGCGCGCTACCGGCAACTTCAGTCGGATTACGACGATTGCGCGAAACGAGCCGCCGCCGTCCACACCCGCATCCACGACGTGGAAACCGTGGCGGGCGATTTGTTCGCTGAATGGGAAAAGGAAATCAAACAGATGGGGACGGAATCATTGCGGGCGAACAGCCGACAACAGCTCAAAGCCACGCGCGAACGTTACGAGGAGATGCATTCCGCGCTCAAGAAAGCCGAGGCCACCATGCCCCCCATCCTGGCCAAGTTCCACGACTACGTGCTGGCGCTGAAGCATACGTTGAACGCGGACGCCGTCGCCTCGCTCAAGGGTGAAAGCGCCAGCATTCAAGCCGAAATCGGGAAACTGATCAACGACATGAACGCCTCCATCAGCAGCGCGGATGAATTCCTCAAAGGCCTGAACTGAGACGCGGTCAGGGTCCATCGGGGCGTGCGGGTGGAGCGCCGAACCTTCGCGGACCCGGTCGGGGTCCCGCTCCACCGGGCCCGCCCGGCCCCGGGCCGCGTTTCATGAAACTCGCGTCCGGCGTGCCGCGCCAGAACCGGGCGAGTTGCGGAAATTCATCCGTGATGAAGTAGTGGTAGCTGCCCTGCGGATATTCTGGCGTCATTCCGAAACGTCCGTTGCATTGGTCGAGGTCGCCACTGTCCTTAATAAATTCATAGTCGGCGGTGAACTTGCCGTCGTATTTTCCCGCCGGCCCGCGGGTGCGTTCACCCGGCTTGAGCTGCCAACTGGAACGCATCTTTCTCAACGGGCTGGTCGCGTTCGTTGCGACGCTGTAGCCGTAGCTCGTGTAAATCGGAAATCCATCCGCGGCATAGCCGACGAGCAACATTTTCTTTCCGTCGCCCCCCAGCTTTTGCATCAGGCCGGTGGGCAGGCCGTGGTAATGATACGAACCGTTGGGCTGCACGTGGGCATTGTTCATATCCAGGCCGAGATCAATCGAGCCGGACTTCGCTTCGTAGTTCCACTCGCGCTGATTGTTCCAAAACTCCGCCGTGCCCGGTTCGAACGGCACGCCATTGAGCGCCACGCCGAACCATGCGCCGTTAGCGGGCGTGAGCTTGTCAGCGACCCTGGGATTGGTTGGCACGCGGAAGTCGTAGCTCTGCGCGGAGATTCTGTTTGGATTGCCCGGGCCGGGGAATTGGCCGGTCGCGTGATTCGGCAAACCGTTCGCGCTGATGACGCGCTCGCCGCCTGAAACGGTGATCGTCACCTTGTTTTCTCCGAGCGTCGTGGTCGTAGAATTGGGCCGGCTGTCGCCCGCTTGCGCGAGTAACACCGGGGCGGCCTGGGGATCGGGATGTCCGGGCGCGGTGAACGCAGCCAATGTCGAAAGCACGATCAGGGATGAACAGGTTTTCCAATTCATAGCGCCAATTTACCGGGGCGCACATTAACCGAACGTGCAGAAAACGTCACGTGCGCAAAAGAATGAATGCGGAGCGAAAACATTTTTCTGTTTGCGGCCCCCGGTTTGCCCCACAAATTAGCTCATGTCTGCGCCCCTGCTCCAACTGAACGACGTTGCCAAACGCTACACCGCGGCGGGTGGCGCGGACGCCGTGAGCGTGCTGGCCGGCATCACGCTTGAAACCGCGCGCGGCGAAACCCTGGCCATCGTTGGTCCGTCCGGCTCGGGCAAGAGCACATTGCTGCAAATCATCGGGACCCTCGACCGGCCCACGAGCGGCGAGGTCCTGCTTGACGGGAAGAATCTCGCCGCGCTCGACGACCGGCAACTCGCCGAAGTCCGCAACCGCCAAATCGGTTTCGTCTTCCAATCCCACTATCTCCTGCCGCAATGCACGGTGATCGAAAACGTGCTCGTGCCCACGTTGGCGCGTAGCAGCCGACGTAAGGAGGCTCAATTCAACTCAGAACTCGAAACTCGAAACTCGAAACATGAAAGTCAGAGCCTTCTCACGTCGGCTGCTAAGGAAACCAACGCCGCTCGCGCCGAACGCCTGCTCAAACGCGTCGGCCTCAGCGAGCGATTGCACCATCGCCCAGGACAGTTGAGCGGCGGCGAACGGCAGCGCGTCGCCGTAGTCCGCGCGCTGATCAACCGGCCGCAACTCCTGCTGGCCGACGAACCGACCGGCGCGCTCGATCATGCTTCGGCCACCGCACTGGGCCAGCTTTTGGTTGAGTTGAACCAGGAGGAAGGTGTCACGTTGATCATCGTGACGCACGCGCTCGAGTTGGCCAAGCGGATGGGCCGCGTAGTTCAATTGAATGAAGGCAAGCTCCAACCTTTGGAATGACGGATAAAAAGCATTACGGAATCGAGCCGCCGCCGGCTTTGGAGTGCGGCAACTCGTCGCCGCTTTTCCCGCTTGGTGGACTTGTCCACCCAGCCGCGCCGCGGGCAGTGGCGCAAAGCGAAGGTACGCCAAACGACATGGACGGCGACAAGTCGCCTCCAGAAAGCGGTGACAAGTCACCGCACTCCAAAGCGCCCTGGCCCCATGCGCCGATTCATAAGCTCGAAGAGAACGCGGTCTATTTCGTCACCGCCGGAACGCTTCACAAGGAACGGCTGTTCGCGGACAAAACGCGGCTCGATTTGCTGGAGCGGAAACTTATCGAACTGGCCAATCAATATCATTGGCAGCTTGAAGCGTGGGCGGTGTTTTCCAATCACTATCACATCGTGGCGCGCGGCTTTCCTGATTCGGCCAGCCTTCGCAAGCTCCTCAAACACCTCCATACCGACACCGCCCGCGAGTTGAACCGGATGGATGGCAAGGCCGGCCGCAAGGTATGGCATAACTTCCGTGACACGAAGTTGACGTTCGAGAAATCGTATTTCGCCCGGCTGAATTACGTGCATCAGAACGCGATGAAGCACAAGCTCGTGCTCGTGGCGAATCAGTATCTGTGGTGTTCTGCCGCCTGGTTCGAGCGCGTGGCCACGCCGGCCATAGTGCAGACGATCTATAGTTTCAAGACCGATCAAGTGAATGTGGAAGATGATTATTGACGCAACACTTCAGCGTTCGGAAGACGCGCCAGCTTTGGAGTGCGGTGACTCGTCACCGCTTTTGGCAGGCGACTTGTCGCCGTCAAACGTTGCGACGCGAGCGTTTCCAGCGAGGCGCGCAAGTCAAGTAATCCGACGCGCCGCTCGGCGCGGCGCGGCTTGGGCGACAAGTCGCCCAAGCGAAAAAAGCGGTGACAATTCACCGCACTCCAAAGCGCAGAGGCTCGTTGACGCATGACTATTTGCACCTTTATCGGCGCGCGGGTTCGGGGCCCGGCGCAGTGGGAACAGAATCTTGACGCAACACTTCAGCGTTCGGAGGACGCGCCAGCTTTGGAGTGCGGTGACTCGTCACCGCTTTTGGCAGGCGACTTGTCGCCGTCGAACGTTGTGACGCGGGCGTTTGCAGTGCGGCGCTCGAGTCGGGTGGTCCAACGCGCCGTTCTGCGCGGCGCTGCTTGGACGACGAGTCGCCCAAGCGAAAAAAGCGGTGACAAGTCACCGCACTCCAAAGCGCGGAGGTGCGTTTGCGTATGACCTTCCGCACGCTCATCCGCCGCAGTCTATGGTTTCACTGGCGCTCGCATCTGGGCGTGGTGTTGGGCGCCGCGGTGGGCAGTGCGGCGCTCATCGGTGCGCTGGTCGTGGGGGATTCGGTAAGGGAGAGTTTACGGCGCAAAGCAATCGAGCGGCTCCTCCATGTCGAATTTGTGCTGGATGGAAATGACCGCGCGTTCACAGAACAATTAGATCCGGCAGAAGATCTGGGCGGGCCGCCAATCAGAAGCTCAGTGCTGTTTGTGCGCGGCACGGCCACAAAATCAGACGGTAGCTCGAGAGCGAATTCTGTTTCCGTCTATGGCGTTCCGCCAAAGCCGGTGAGTGATGGTGAGGGAGAACCATCGGTGTATTGGACCTGGGCCGGAGTTTTCAACCACCCATCCCTGCCGGCGGGCGAAGTCTGGCTCAATGAACCTTTGGCCTCGCACCTGGGCTTGAAGATCGGAGAAACCTTGGTGCTGCGGCTGCCAAAACGGAATGCCCTTTCCTCCGAAGCGGCAATGTCTCCTCGTTCCGAAAGCAGCGTCGTCGTGCGACTCCGCCTGGCGCGCATCCTGGAAACGAAGCACCTCGGCGATTTCAGTCTCCGACCCAGGGCAACGCCGCCGCTCAATGCATTTGTAAATCTGGGAGAGCTGCAACAGATCTTGAAGTTGGATGGCCGGGTGAACTTGATCCTTTGTAGCGGGAAGATTGAGGACGAAATCCATCCGATTCAGGATAAGGTTGGCGATTTTCTCGCTAAGCTTGGCGGTGGCTTGGCGCCTCGATTTCACCGCATGTTCGGAACATACGAACCGCAGTCGCTCGAGACAGTGACAGTCACGAAATTTCTCCAGGACGGATTGGCAACAAAAATCAGCCTCGCAGACTACGAGGCAAGTTTTCGCCAAACTGCCCTGGTTCAATCCCTGGAATTGGTTTCACGGCGAGTCTTCGTTGATCCGCCCATTGTCCGCGCAGCCCTTGGCGCCGACACCAACGCCCAACCCATCCTCACTTACCTCGCCACCTTGCTCCACGCCGGCACAAACGCCACGCCTTACTCGATGGTCACCGCCGCCGGGACGCCGTGGACGCCGGCGGATTTGCGCGAGGACGAAATCGTCGTCAGCCAGTGGCTCGCGGAGGATTTGCAGGTAAAGCCCGGAGATGAAATCGCAATGAGTTATTTCCTGCCCGAGTCCGGTGCAAAATTGACCGAGGCCACGAACACCTTTCGCGTCCGCAGCATCGTGCCACCGGAAATGCCGTGGGCGGATCGGACGTTGATGCCGGATTTTCCCGGCATCGAAAAGGCGGAGAGCACGAGCGAATGGGACGCGGGCTTTCCGCTCACTTACAAGGTCCGTAGCAAGGATGATGATTACTGGAAGACGTATCGCGGCACACCCAAGGCGTTCATCACGCTGGCCGCCGGGCAGAAGATGTGGGGAAATCGGTTTGGGAATCTGACGGCGATCCGGTTTCCGATTCCGACAAACGCACCGAATCCCCTCACCCCGGCCCTCTCCCCTTCCGACTCGCCGCCGCGAAGCGCTTTGGCGGAGCGGGGAGGGGAGAGGGAGAATCGTCCGGCAACGCCGAGCACACCTCAGACCGGCGAGCGCTCGACGGCCTCAGGAGAATCAAACGACGCGCGACGGCTTTCCCCTCTCCCCTTCGGAAGGGGAGAGGGTCAGGGTGAGGGGACTTCCGCTGAAGCCTACCGCGCCGCGCTGGAGAAAAAAATCCTCGCCAATCTCAAGCCGGAAGAACTCGGGCTGCGCTTCGAGCCGGTGCGCGAGCAGGCGCTCAAGGCGGCGGCGGAAGCGCAGGATTTCGGGGGATTGTTTCTCGGCTTCAGCATTTTCCTGATCATCGCGGCGCTCCTGCTCATGGCGATGTTATTTCAGTTCGGATTGGAGCAGCGGGCGCAGGAGATCGGCACGCTGCTCGCGCTCGGATTCACGCCGAAGCAGGTGCGCAAACTCTTGCTGCGCGAGGGTGTGGCGCTTGCCTTCATGGGCGGCGTGCTCGGTGTGCTGGGGGGTCTTATTTACGCGAAAGGGATGCTGCACGGGCTGACGACGATCTGGCGCGACGCCGTAGGGGCGACGGGATTGAGTTTTCATTTCACAGCGCAAACGCTGGTCATTGGTTTGCTTGCAAGCGTGGTGGTGAGCGCGGTGACGATCTCGCTGACCTTGCGAAGATTCGTGAAACGGCCGGCGGTCCAACTGTTAGGGGGGGAAATCCGGGAAGGCGAGTCGGGAGCCTCGAGTCTAAAGTCTAAAGTCGTAGGCGCGGGTGCGCTGCTGGCGGCTTTGGGGTTGGTTGGTTGGATGCTGCTGAAGGGTGACACCGCGAACGCGGGCGCGTTTTTCGGTGCGGGGGCGCTGGTCCTGGTGGCGGGATTGAGTTTGGTGAGCGCGTGGCTGGGGGGATTGGAGCGCGGAACTCCAGTTCGGCGCGGTGGGGGGAACTCTCACGAACCGGAACGCGCGGAGCAGGAACTCCGCGCTCCTATCTCGCTGGCCTCGCTGGCCGTTCGCGGCTGCGCGCGGCGCCGGAAACGCAGTCTGGGAACCGTGGCGATGCTGGCGTGTGGGAGTTTCTTGATTGTATCCATCGGTGTGTTTCGGCTGGATGCAAATCGCGATTCGACCCAGCGCAGTTCCGGCACGGGCGGCTTCGCGCTAATTGGCGAAACGACCATGCCAGTGGTCCAGGATTTGAACTCGAGGGCGGGCCGCGATGCATTTGCTTTGGATGAAAAGGACTTGGCGGGCGTGAATTTCGTGCCATTCCGTGTGCGCGAAGGGGACGAGGCGAGTTGCCTGAACTTGAACCGAGCGCAGAAGCCGCGATTGCTGGGCGTGACACCGGAAATGTTGGAGGGGCGGTTTTCGTTTGCAAAAGGCGCGGGCTGGTCAGCGCTGCATAGCCGCCAACGTGAGGAAGCTCATCCTGAAATAGCCGATAGCCCATCGCCGATGGCCGATGCGGAAAAATCCGCAATCCGCAATCCGCAATCCGCAATGGAAACCCCCGCCATTGGCGACGCGAACTCGATCCAGTGGGCGATGCACAAAAAGGTCGGCGACACGATTGATTACGTGGATGAGCGCGGGCAGCCGTTCAAGGTGCGCATTGTCGGCGCGGTGGCGAATTCCATTTTGCAAGGCCAACTCATTATTGACGAAGTGGCGTTCGTGCAGCGGTTTCCTGGAGAAAGCGGATATCGAATGTTCCTGATAGATGCGCCGTCGAACGCCGTGCCCCAGGTGTCGGTCACGCTGTCGCGGGCGATGCAGGATGCGGGGCTGGAATTGACACCGGCGGCCCAGCGGCTCGCGCAATTCAACGGCGTGCAAAACACTTATCTGGGAACGTTCCAGGTATTGGGCGGCCTAGGCCTGCTGTTGGGGAGCGTGGGCCTGGGCATTGTGGTATTGCGAAATGTTTTAGAACGGCGCGGCGAACTGGCGGTTCTGATGGCCGTGGGCTTCCGCAAGCCGACATTGCAACGCCTGTTGTGGATGGAGAACGGGGCCTTGCTGGCGGCAGGACTGGGACTAGGTGTAATGGCGGCGGCGGTGGCCGTGCTGCCCGCTTTGCTTTCGACGGGCGCGCAGCTACCTTATGCTTCGCTGGCGCTGGTGCTCGGCGCGGTGCTGGTGAACGGAGCGGCGTGGACCTGGGCGGCCACGCGATTTGCCGTGCGCGGGGATTTGCTGAAGGCGTTAAGGAACGAATGACGTGTTGCGTATTGCGTATTGCGTCAAGTAGCAACTGGACGGCTTGGATGAACTCTTGACGCAACACGCAATACGCAACACGAGATTGATTGCATGAAAAACATATTGATTGCGGCGGCTCTCGCTTGCACAACGGGGGGGTTCGCGCAAACCAAACCGCTTTACCAAAACAATTTTGAGCAAGCCGAGGCGGGCAAGGTGCCGGGCGAAATGATGGTCATTGGCGGGGACTTCACCGTAACAGTGGACGGCACCAACAAAGTTCTCGAACTACCCGGGGCGCCCCTGGACAGTTTTGCGCTCCTGTTTGGACCGACGGAGACTGCGGACGTGGCGGTGGGCGCGCGGATTTTCGGCACCGGCAAAGGACGGCGCGGGCCGACGTTTGGCGTCGGATTGGGTGGCGTGGGCGGATTCAAGTTGCAGGTGTCACCGGGCAAGAAAGCGCTGGAGTTGTTGAAGGACCAGGATCCGATAGCGAGCGTCGAATTCGAATGGAAGAGCGGCACGTGGACTCAGTTCCGGCTGCAAATACGCAAACACAAGGAAGGGGAGTGGCGAGTGGAAGGGAAAGCCTGGCCGCAAGGCAGCGCGGAGCCGAAGGATTGGACGATTTCCTTCGCGGATAAGGAAGAACCCGTGGGCGGGCGAGCTTCCGTCCTGAGCAGCCCATTCGCGGGTACCCCGATTTGGTTTGATGATCTTGTGGTGGAAAAGGTGGCAGGGAAGTAAGGGCGTATTGCGTGTTGCGTGTTGCGTCAAGTAAGTCCCGACAGCAGGCCGCCACTTGACGCAATACGCAACCCGTCCCCATCTCACCTCTTCGCTTGGTTTTTCCCCTGTCTCCCGCATAATCCGCCCCCACATGCAATTCATAGGTGACATCTATGCCGCGAAAAAACTAGCCAAGCGACCGGTGATCTCGCTGGAATTTTTCCCGCCGAAAACCGCGGAGGGGGACAAGGCGCTGCTGGAAAAACACATTCCGGCTTTGCGCGAGGCGCAGCCGGATTTTTGCTCGGTGACCTACGGGGCCGGTGGCAGCACCCGTGAAAAGACATTGATGATCGTGGACCGCATCCAGCGCGAACATCAATTCACCGGGCTCGCGCATCTCACTTGTGTCAACCACACCCGCGAGCAAGTCGGCGAACTGTTGCAAAAGATCAAAGCGACTGGTTGTCAGAACATCCTCGCGCTACGGGGAGATCCACCGGTGGGCGGTGAGTTTCAACCGACTCCCGGTGGATTCGAGTTTTCATCGCAACTCGTAAAGTTTATCCGCGAGTTCGGCGGGTTCGGCATCGGCGTGGCGGGTTTTCCCGAAGGCCACATCGCCTGCAAAGAAGGTAAACTGGCAGACTGGCAGCACCTGAAAGAGAAAGTCGAGGCCGGGGCCGATTACGTGCTCACGCAATTGTTTTTCGACAACGCGGATTACTTTGAGTTTCGTGATTATCTTACGAGCAAGCTGGGCGTCCGCGTGCCGCTCGTGCCCGGCGTCATCGCCATCGTCAGCGCTACCCAGATCAAGAAGTTCACGCAACTTTGCGGCGCGAAAATTCCGCCGGCGCTCGGCGCCCGGTTGGACGAGATCGGCGCAGACGACGCGATGGCGGCGGAGTTCGGTATCGAATACGCCACGAAGCAATGCGAGGAACTGCTGCGCGCCGGGGCGCCGGGACTGCATTTCTATACCCTGAACAAGGCCCCCTCCACGGTTCGTGTGCTCAAGAATCTCGGGCTGGCGTGAGCAGGGGCTGGGCGCGGCCTTCGCACCGGATTTTTTTATGCAACGGCTTTGCGTCGAATCCGGCCTTGGGCCATAATCACTGCATGAAAACCACAATTCTGAGTCTCTTGTCGTTGAGTTTGGTCTGTTCCGCCGTGGCGGTGGACAAACCTGAACTCGACAATCGTATTCGCAAACTCACTGCGAAGTTCGAAGCCCTGCAGAGCCACCCCGACAAGCGCATTCCCGCCGAGACGTTGCGCCAGGCCCGAGGCATCATTCTGCTCGACCGCACCAAAGCCGGTTTTATCTTCGCGTATCAAGGTGGGAGCGGACTGGCCATGGTGAAGGATCCAAAATTGGAGACGTGGAGTCCGGCCGCGTTGCTCAAAGCCAACGAAGCGAGTCTCGGGTTCCAGGTCGGCGGACAGCAATCGTTCGTCGTCATCCTGCTGATGACCACCAACGCCACCCGCTCCCTGACCGACGGCGTAATTGATTTTGGCGGCGAAGCGCGCGGCACCGCCGGCAACTCGACGGCGGGCGCAGAAGGAAGTGTCAAATCCACGCCGTCGGTCCTGGTCTATGATGATCGTCATGGACTCTACGGCGGGGCGGCCATCAAGGGCGGAGCCCTTTCGCCCGATGACGACGCGAACACCGCCTATTACGGCCAGTACACCACGTTGAAGGAGATTCTGTTCGACCAGAAATTCAAAGCGAGCGAAGTGACCACCGAACTCGTCGCGAAAATCGAGAAGGCCGCGAAATAGAACGCGGAATTTTCAGCGGCGTGTTTTCACGGCGATTGCGCGTCGTCGGGCAACTGCGTCCTCCAGAATTACGCGCAGGTTCATTCATCAGGACTCGGCCTCACTCGTTGACAGTGTCTCCGGCGGCGCGTAGCGTGACACCACGTATGAAAGCGCGCGTGGCATCTCGCATCCAGAATCTCGCGCTTTTAACGGTCATTTTCTTATTCAGTTCCCTTTTCGGACAAGACGCGACAAACGTCTGTTTGCTTGCCGGCAGCACCCCTGAAGCAAACGCAAACACTCTGAGAGCAATCGCGTTCGGTCTGGATCGTTTCGTCGCCGTGGGCGACGGAGGGATGGTGGTTCTCTCCACGAACGCGGTTAATTGGCTTCGGCAACCCGCGCCGACGACATCTTCGCTTTACGGTGTGATTTATGGAGCTGACAGATTTGTCGCGGTTGGGGACGCTGGGATCGTGCTTTGGTCCACCAACGGCCTGGCTTGGAACGCAGTTAGCGCGGGACCTACAAACAACTTTCGCAGGGTAGCTTTTGGAAACGGAAAATTCGTCGCGCTGACCGACAATTTGGGGCTGCTTTGTTCGTCTGACTCCACCCTGTGGCAGCCAAGCACCAATGGAGTTCCGAACGGCAGGTCATTTTTCGGGCTCTATTTTGGAGGAGGATCGTTCGTCGCCTGCGGCAACGATGGCGCCATCATAACTTCTTCAGACGGCTTAAATTGGACAAATACCAGCGTCTCAACTTGGAGTACGTTCTTTTGTGGGGCCTATGGAAACGGCGTCTTCGTCACCGCCGGGCGGGGTGAGTTTGGCGCTGACCAAGTGGCCTCGTCCACAAACGGCGTTTTTTGGACGACACAACGCCTAAATAATTTCTACGCGTTGTGTTATGGAGGCGGTTTCTTCGTTGGCGTTTTCGACGGTGGTCCGGTTCAGTATTCGTCGGATGGTAAGACCTGGACCAACGGCTCGGGCGCGCCTGGCTTGGGTGTCGCCTACGGCTTTGGCTATTATGCTGCGGTTGGGAGCAGTGGGGCGATTTTCACCGCGACCAATCCATCCACTTGGACCCAGCGCAATCCGGCGGTGTGCCCGATCCAAGTGCTAGCGGAAGGCAACGGTGTCAGCGTGGGCATTACCATTAACTGTGCGATGATCTATAGTTCCGAGGATGGCATCCATTACCTTCAACGCCGGGCGTGCGGCGGCTTTCTTACATCGCTTGAGTTTGCGAATGGCATATTCGTCGCCGCCGGCAACATTGGAGTTCTGATATCAGCCGACGGAACGAATTGGGCGTCGTTTTCGCCTCCCTGCGGATCGACAGTCCTGGGCCTTAGCCCAATCTGGGGCCTTGGCTATGAGCAAGGCGTATGGGTAGCTGTGTGCCAGAATATTATCTCATCCGTTGATGCCACGAACTGGACGATCCGAGCAGAAAATGCCGGTTATCTGAGGGGCTTGATTTACGGAAATCATCGGTGGGTGGCTTTCGGGTGGGATGGGTTGATTTGGAGTTCGCCCGACGGCACCAACTGGTTGAATTGCAGCTATAACAGCCCTGCTGACTGGGGTCCCGGGGTGTTTCAAGATGGGCTGTTCAGCCTGTATGGTCCAGTGGGTTACTTGCTACCCGCGTCAGCGGTCGTTTCACGTGATGGCGTGCAGTGGTTTGATCCGGCGAAGTCAGGACCACTTCTTGCCCTGGACCGAGGCCCCACAGAAGACTTGTTGACGCTGTCATTGGCTGGCGAATGGGGACGGACTTACGGTTTCCAAATTTCAACGAATCTCAGCTTCTGGTCCGATGCTGGTACTGTTACAAACTCCAACGGCGTCACGTCCCAAACATTCACCAACACAGGGACCGGTAACGCCTTATTCTTCAGAGCACTTGCCAAGTAGAAGGGCCGCACGCGGTGCTTCACGCATCTTGAGTCCACTGACGCAGAATCAGTTTCAGCGGAAAAGAAGCTTGCCGGTGCGAATTGCGCCGGTGCAAGCTGGCAGCGTGGCGACCTTGCAAAATCCGGGCAAACGGCTTAAACCCAAAGCTCGTTTCAATTGGGTTGTCAGCGACCTGATTCGCAAGCTGCTCGTCTGGAAATACGAGTGGCAGGCGAAAATCTCCGGACGGGGCTACTACTGCGGCGCGCTGCACGGCGAATCCGATTACAACCTGACCATCAACTCCGACCGCACGGTTTCCTGCAATTGCCAGGATTACGACGGTTCGGGACACATGGGCGATCTGCGGAAGAATTCCTTCGAGGAAATCTACTTCGGCCCGGTGGCGCAAAAACTTCGCGACGATCTCGCCCAGGGGAAAATGCCCATCCCGACCTGCGCACGGTGCGGCGATCTGAAGCGGCTGTCATCGCGCGGCGCCAAGCCCCCCGAAACCAAACTCCCGCATCGGGGAATGCTTTTGGAGAACACCGTGCGTTGCAACGTGGATTGCACCGGCTGCGCGCGGGAGACCGCGGCGGGTCTGCGGGTGGATAAACAGTTGCAAATGTCCCTCGCCGACATGGAAAAGATGGCCGGCCTGATGAACCGGCTGGGGATGAAGCAGATTTTTTACCTGAACCTGGGCGAGCCATTTCTGTCGCCGACCATCGGTCAGGAGTTGCCGTTATTGCGTAAGCAGAATCCGGATTGCCGCATTGTCACGTCCACGAACGGGATCTTGTTGAACACCGACGCCAAGCGCGAGGCGGCGTTGAATTTCAGCCATATCTTTTTTTCCGTGCATGGCATCACGGATGAGATGTCCGAGAAATACATGCATCGCGGCAACTTCACAAAAGCCTATGAGGCGATGCGGGCAATGGCGGAATTTCGCAATGCGCGCGGGCTGACGCAGCCGATCCTCGAATGGAAATATCTGCTCTTCAACTGGAATGATCATCCGGACCATCTCGAACGCGCCATCAAAATGGCGCGCGAGGCGAAGCTGGATTTCATTTCGTTCTGGCCGACAAACAATCCGTTCTATGGGATTTCGTGGCGCTGGCGGTTGGGGAGGATGAAACACATCGGCGTAGCCAGCTGGAAGGGGCGCGAGGTGGATTTGCGGCCGGAGGGGCGGCGGGGTACGCCCACGCATCCGTTCCTCGCGGAAGCGGCGGCGGTGGGGTAAGAGCCCGGTGGGACGAATTGGACCCAAGCGACTGATACAAGGGAGCGGATGACGGGTCTCCAGCTAGAACTTGCGAACAAATTCCTTTTTCGAGCGGGAAGCTTCGTGTTGAATCCTCGTTGGACATGAGCCAAACGCATCCATTGACGACAACAACCTTTGAACTGCCCGGCTATCGCGTGGTGAAATCGTTCGGCGTGGTGCGGGGTATCGTGGTGCGCTCCCGTTCGATCATCGGCAACATCGGCGCTGGAATTCAGGCGATCTTCGGCGGAAACATTTCTCTCTATACCGAGCTGTGCGAACGCACGCGCGAGGATGCATTCAATCAAATGCTTACTCAGGCAGGCGCGCTCGGTGCGAACGCGGTCGTGGGCGTGCGCTACGATGCCACGGAGATCGGGCCGGGTATTACGGAAGTTCTGTGTTATGGGACCGCGGTGGCGGTGGCGGCGGGGACGGCGTAGGAAATCTTTCCAGCACATTGGGATCCTAAGCTTAGAATTCCACGTGGACAAGTTGTCGCG